>Ga0208391_1000313_pt1 | contig 27654 bp, 26 predicted proteins | sample Knorr_S23_td_Bot_FD_185612 | JGI IMG/M metagenome (GOLD analysis project Ga0208391, IMG submission 185612) | Marine microbial communities from Southern Atlantic Ocean transect - Knorr_S23_td_Bottom_ad_3770_LV_A (SPAdes) (version 2) | ecosystem: Environmental > Aquatic > Marine > Oceanic | place... | reverse complement strand
TCATGCTGTGGGCTGGCGATGTGCGGCGGAATAACGTCCGGTGACAAAGTGTTCGAGTTGTCTTTCAATGTCAGTCAGTAAACCACTGGCGCCAAAGCGGAATAAGTCTGGTTCAAGCCATTCTCGTCCCAGCTCTTCCTTCATCATAACCAGCCATTCCAGTGACTGTTTGGCGGTACGGATTCCGCCAGCAGGCTTGAATCCCACGTATAATCCTGTGTTTTCAAAATATTCACGAATCATTCGGAGCATCACCAAACTTACCGGAAGAGTCGCGTTAACGCTTTCCTTTCCGGTTGAGGTTTTGATGAAATCCGCGCCGGCCATCATGCAGACCAAACTTGCTTTGGCCACGTTGCGGAAGGTTCCCAACTCGCCGGTTCCTAAAATAGTTTTAAGATGCGCATCACCGCAAGCTTTACGGAAGGCTGAAATTTCTGCGTAAAGTGCTTTCCAATTGCCGGAAAAAACATGAGCGCGTGTAATGACAATGTCGATTTCCTTTGCGCCGGCTTCCACGGAATCCTTGATTTCTTCAATGCGCCGAGGCATGGAATTCAAACCGTGCGGAAATCCGGTTGATACCGCGGCTACCGGAATTCCGGAATTGTTCAATGCCTCAACAGCGGTTTCAACATAAGCATGATAAACGCAGACTGCGCCAACCCGCGGTTTTAACGCTTCCAAACCCAAACTTTCGATCAGTTCCGGACGCAAAGGCTGCCGTGCTTTGGCGCAAAGACGACGCACACGATCCGGCGTGTCATCGCTGGAAAGTGTAGTTAGATCCATGCAGCGCAAACTTTTGAGCAACCACGCGGCCTGCCATTCTTTTTTGATACTGCGGCGTTTTGTCAAGGTTGCGCAACGTCGTTCAAGCGCGCTGCGGTTCATCTGTACGCTGTCCAGCCAGTCAAGGTTAAGCGCTATTCCTGGATTTCTGGGATGTGTGGTGTTAGTCAAAATAAGCCTTAAATTTGTTTTTTAAACTCTTCGATAGTTAAACCGGCATCCTTCACAATTCCAGCCATAGTGAAGGTGTTGATAGGATTTGCTCTCGGAATGGTCAAAATTCGTTCACCATTTGTCATTGTTATATGTTTGCCTTGTCTCACTACACGAAACCCAGATTTTTCAAAGGCTTTAATCGCTCTTTTGTGAGACACTCCCGAAAGTTTTGGCATCTCAGGCAACTTCCACGTAGCGTGTTTCACTCTCCTGAGTAAGCTCATCAACAACTGATAAATAGTCTGTTATGGCATCTTGAATATTTTCCAAAGCTTCTTCTTCTGTTGCACCTTGTGACCAACATCCGGGCAATCCAGGACATGACACAGAAACCCCTTCCTCTGATTTTGTCAATTTGACTTGATAGCGCATATTTTCTCCAATTATTTTTTAAGTAAGTCCAGAATCTCGTTGTTAAAAGGCATAGCCGGAGCAGTTCCAAGACGAGTCACGGATATGGCGGCTGTGGCGGAACCGAAGCGGACGGCCTCAATCAGGGACATTCCTTCTGCCAGAGCATGAGCAAAACCGCCGTTGAAGGCATCTCCCGCACCCGTAGTTTCAAGTACTTTGTCGCCCATGTCAAATGACGCTACATGCTGACTGATTTCCGCATTACGCACATAAACGCCAAGTTCACCAAGAGTGATTACCGCAGTTTTAACACCACGATCTAAAAATATTTTTGCCGCGGTTTCAGCTTGTTCAACGGTTTCCACGGGAATTCCGGCAAGCATGGCCGCTTCCGTTTCGTTAGGTGTAAAATAGTCTGAAAGTCCATAAACCTCATCCGGAATGATTGCTGCCGGCGCAGGATTTAAAATTGTGGGTACTCCATTCCTTTTTGCTACTTCCAATCCGCGCTGCATGACTGGAATCGGAACTTCAAGTGATGCCATGAAAAAAGCAGATTTTGCAATTCCGGCCTCCGCCGCGTCTAAATCGTCCGGAACCATAGCGTCAGCAGCTCCTGGAACAACGATAATCACGTTCTCGCCGGTTTCCTCGTTGACTACGATGGAAGCGGCTCCTGTGGCCATATCAGCAATTTCCCAGACATATTCAGCATTGATGCCTTCTTGCGCATAGAGTTTCATTGCCATTTCGCCAAAAGTGTCTTTACCGATTTTGGTAATGAAGATTGTTTCAGCGCCCGCTCTACGTGTTGCTACAGCCTGGTTTGAACCCTTTCCACCGGGTCCAAGTTTGAATGAGTTTCCGATGAAGGTTTCGCCTTTGAGGGGCATCCTGTCTGTCCGGAATGTAAGGTCCGCCACAAAAATTCCAAGAATCGAAATTGGTTTTGTCATTAGTTTCCTTCTGCAAAAAATTATGATTAAGTCTATTTTCAAAATATCGTCAGCGTAACAGGCTAAACTTTGTCGCTGAAAATGGAAAGACAGAAAAGTTAACAGCCGCTTACAGCCCGAGTCACTAAATGAGTGAAAAGTTTGTGTACAAACTAAACTGCTCTATAACTAACTGATATTAAAAACAAGTATTAAACAAGAATGACTTCTGACTTCGGGGTTATGAAATAGCCTTGCGGCTTGTCATGAAAATTGCATAGTTGATCATAAATTATCCTATTATTTTAGTAACTTGTTAAATCAAACTTGTTTCAAAGTTCTCACTCATTTTCTCGTTCGGCCATAATTCAATGGGGGAAATGTGGGGGAGATAAATTTTGACAAACGTCTTTTTAATCAAGTCAGGAGTATTGAATGCCTAGACAGACCCGACACAGCACTGAGTTCAGCGGTGTATATTTTGTGAAACTTGCCAATGAAAATAAGTCCTTTTTTATCCGTTACAAACGACATGGAAAAAGTGTTGAAGAAAGGGCGGGACGCAGTAATGAAGGCTGGAACACGGAAAAAGCATGGCATTTACGGACTGAAAGAATGTCAGGAATTAAATTTCCGGCTGGAGAACTTCAGCATGGAAGTGACTTGAACGCAGGACTGCGCTGGACATTTTCGAAAATATTTGAAAAGTATCTGCGTCTCCGTCCTGACCTGAAAGGGCGTGAAAATGACATTTACCGCTTCAGGAACTACCTTGAAATTGATTTTGCTGACATTGCTCCGGAAGAAGTTTCTCATGGCGATGTAGAGCGTTTCAGGCACAATCTGCAAAATAAAGGCTTAAAACCGGCAACTGTACGTCATGTGCTGGAGCTTTTGCGGCGTCTCGCTAACTTTGCGGTCAAGAAGAATTACTGTCATGGACTGAGTTTTAAGCTTGAAATGCCGAAAGTGGAAAATCAAAAAACCGAAAATTTATCCCAGGATCAGTTACAGAAGCTTTTGCGGGTTTTGGATGAAGATCCTGATTTGCAGGTCAGGAATCTAGTGCGGATGGCGCTCTATACCGGAATGAGACGCGGTGAACTGTTTGAACTATGCTGGACTGATATTGATTTTTATAACAAAATAATTACAGTCAGATCCAGCAAAAACGGTCGACATCCAACTATTCCGCTGAATGAAATGGCTGAAAATGTTTTGACCGCACATGCTCAATCGGAAACCAAAAGTAATTTTGTTTTTCCTGGACGTGGTGGAAAAAAACGTACAGAGTGCAAACGGCCGTTGCTTAGAATCAGGAAAAAAGCAGGACTTCCGGAAGATTTTAGATTTCTACAGGGTTTGAGACACGTCTATGCTTCCATGTTAGTTTCAAGCGGAAAGGTTGATCTTGAGACATTGCAGTCACTTTTGACCCAGAAATCGCCGCTGATGACACAGCGTTATGCGCATTTGCTGGATCAGGCTGTAGATTTTACGGATACCGAAATAGCCACGGATTCTACTGATAGCGAAATTGCCACGGATTCTACGGATAGCGAAATAGCCACGAATGAAACTGAAACCGAAATAGCCACGGATTACACGGATACGGAAATAGCCACGGATTTTACGGATACAGAACCAAACAAAGAAGTACCGGAAACAGTTGTAGCCACGGACTCCACTGATTCTGTGGAATTAGAAGAAATTCTGGAAACTGAGTCGGAGAGTAAAACGCCTGAACTAAGTCAACTGGTCAAACAGAATTATTCAGCAGTTACAGCTGAAGATAGAGAGCTCGGTAAAACTTTAACAACAAAAATTCCGCAAGTTGAAAACAAAAATAAACAGAAGATTCGACCATCGCTCTCAGACTTGAAAAACGATTTAAGGTCTTTATCCGAACTAATTCAAGCCGCGCCCCAAAGGTCTAAAATTTTTACTCCTAAACGGAATCAAAGCTAAAGGTTTTGTTTGAAAATTATTGATTAAAGTCCCACAAAATTCTGCTGAATAAAACTTGCCAGTTGAAGAACACTTGTTAGAGTGTTTTGAAAACAATTTTCGAATTTATCCTGCGGGAGTACCAAAGTTTGATTGTACTCAAAGAATGGCCAAGACTGGATGCGATGCTTCATGATTAGTTTAAAAAAAGCAGGTGAAATTCTTTGTGGTGCAAAAAAATGTTGATGTAATAAACGATAAATTCAATGAAGTGAAATCTGTTTTTGTAAAGAATCATGAGTGAAGACATCCGTTGGAAACAACGTTTTTCTAATTATCAAAAAGCTCTCGGACAGTTGCAAAAATTTGTTGATAAAGGCGCGTTGTCTGAACTTGAAGAGCAAGGATTGATTAAAGCGTTTGAATACACTTATGAACTTGCATGGAGCACCTTAAAGGATTTTCTGGAATTCCGCGGACAATCAGATCTTTTTGGTTCAAGAGACGCGATTCAAAAAGCATTTCAATTGAACCTGATTGAGGATGGTGAGGGGTGGATGGACATGCTGAAAAGCAGAAACAGAACATCACATTCTTACAATCAAGAGACAGCAAGAGAAATCAGCAACGCCGTCACAACGGTGTATTACGCACTTTTTCAAAAACTAAACAAAAAATTAGCAAACTTTGATTCCGGAACATGATCTCTGATGATAAGAAACTTTACGGACTTTCCCCGGAAATATTACAAAAAATTCGTCAAGTATTTGAGCGTTTTGAAGATATCGAGGAAGCTATTTTGTATGGTTCTCGCGCCAAAGGGAATCACAAGTCCGGCTCCGATATTGACCTGACTCTGAAAGGTGGTAAGCTTAATTTGAAAGTGTTAAACCGAATTAGCCTGGATCTGGATGATTTGTTTTTGCCCTATACTTTTGATATTTCTATTTTTCATCAGATCGATAATCCGGATTTAATTGAACATATTCAACGGGTAGGCGAAATTTTTTATAGCACAAACTGCCCAGTCGAAGGCGAGTAACAGGTTCAATAAGTCTAGTTTAAATATTATCTCTTAACCCTTAATTTTGAATTATAATGGTAGAATTTGAATTTGTAATGCCTCTTTTGGGAGGAGTTTTGATAGGAATTGCGTCAGCGATAATGCTGTTATTTAACGGAAGAATTACCGGAATTTCAGGAATTTTCGGAGGAATGTTTTTTAAACAGGGTGAGGAACGAAAATGGAGAACCTCCTTTGTCGCGGGTTTGATTGCGGGAGGAATTGGACTGCAATATTTGAATCCTGAATTTTTCACTAATACCTCCGGAAGAAGTTTATTGGTATTAGTTCTTGCGGGATTGCTCGTCGGCATCGGAACTCAAATAGGCAGCGGTTGTACAAGTGGCCACGGTGTTTGCGGAATTGGACGATTGTCACCGCGCTCACTTGTAGCGACAATCGTGTTCGTGTTTGCCGGAATGGTTCTGGTAGCTATCATTCAACCATTTTATAACTGAGAGAGAATCATGGATAAAACTACTTTTGTTACTTTTTTCTCAGGCGTGTTGTTTTCAATCGGTCTTGGCATCAGCGGTATGACCCAACCCCAGAAGGTAATTGGCTTTCTCGATGTTTTTGGTGCATGGGATATAAGTCTTGCTTTCGTGATGGTTGGCGGCATCATCAGTTATCTTATCTTTCAATTGACTATCCAGAAACGATTTTCCACTCCGTTATTGGCAAAACAGTTTTACCTTCCCACCCAAAATGAAATTGATAAGAGATTAATTTTTGGCGCAGTATTGTTTGGAATCGGTTGGGGACTTGGCGGTTTTTGCCCCGGCCCGGCGATCACTTCTCTGGGTTCAGGTAGCTTAAGCACAATGGCTTTCGTGGTCTCAATGGGCTTTGGAATGTTGATAGCGGACAAAGTGATCTCCCAGATTTTTATTCCTTCTGTGATAAAAGCTGACTCCGTTGATTCAGCACAGAAATGATTATACGGATTGATCAGGAAAAGATTCAGCGAAATCACTCTGTTTCAAATTACGAGGATGACAAAGGACGAAAGTAACTGACAGCACGAGACGCACCAAGTAACAACAGCAAGTTCAAAGCAACTGAAATCCAGGCAGCGGAAGAGTAATCTCCATTAAAGCTTTCCGACATTCCAAATATCGCCGGACCAATTGCGCTGGCAAAGACTTGAGCTCCCATAAACGCACCGCTGATTGCTCCCAGATGTTTACGTCCGTAAAATCGCGGCCAGGCTACAACTGTAAGGCACCCCCATACTCCGCCCTGAACTCCAAACCCTACAACTAGCATAAGTCTGTACCAGAACGATTCTAAATTAAGTATGCCGAGACTACCTACGGCAAGCCCGACAAGCATGACCATCAGCAGATACTTCAGCGGCATTCTGTCACTGGCCCAGCCTGCGACAAAGTGACTGATCACACTGATTACAGATATTGGAAGAAAAAGTTCATACGCTTCCATTCTTGACAGACCGGCTATTGCTCCGATTGAACTGATATGAAAGGTGAAGCCGGTAACGATCAAAGCTGCTGAGCATAAACCGAGGCAGAAAATCCAAAAATTATAGGTTCTTAAGGCTTCTTTAAGTGTGATTTCACGTTCGGGTGTGATGCTTTTTGTGTCCTGGGTAGAAACTTTTCTGCCATCCATGAGCAGTCCACATTCTTCCGGATTATCACGAAAAAACAACCAGCCGACAAAGGCCATTCCGAATCCGAAAATGAGAGCCATGAGTACCATGCTCCCTGAATTACCGTAATCCTCGATGAAAATATTCATGAAAAGCGGTGCACCTGAAAAGCTGAAAGCAACAAAGATTCCACTGATACCGCTTACAAGTCCCCGTCTGCGCTCAAACCATTTAGCCAACGTATTACGGCACACCATGGCCATGATTCCCTGTCCGAATTGTCTCAATAACAGAAATATAACCGTCATTACCAGAAGCTCAATGCTGACAGTTGAAAGATCAGGAAAGATTGACTGCAGGAGTTGGATCAGGGTTGATGCTTCTGAAAACAGGAGCAGTGAAAATCCTAATCCAATTCCTGCAAAAACAATCATGATTCGTGCGCCTAGTATGTCGTAATAGCGTCCTGCAAGAGGAAGTAGCAAACTGCTGAGGATTGTTCCAGTCATGTAGGTCATGCTGATTTGCATTCGGCTGAGATTGCTGGTTTGAATCAGATAATCGGTATAAACTCCAACTCCCATTGTTTGTCCTGGGATGCTGGACATAATTCCTAAAGTTGTGAAGACAACAATGACCCATCCATAAAAAAATGGAAAACGGGAAGGAACGAAAGGGAAGTTTGACTTGAAGGCAGTTGAAATATTCATTTGCTCTTAGAGAAGGTTTCGAAAAAAAATAAAATAAACAAAATCATTTTGACAGACGGGAGAAATCTTGATGATATTAGTATTTAACTTTTGAAAGATTTCTCTCTACGCACGAAAGAATGATTTAAGATTTTTTTCGAAGACGTAAAATATCAATAACTTAAAAAAATAACACCGTAGAAAATATCTAAATACGGGTAATCAGGAAGTGGTCTGGGAATCTGTCCTTCGGCAAGGAAGAGAAATAATAATTGGAAGCAATGCAGAATTCGGAAATATGGATACCAATTTATATTCTTTGGGTTTCCCCCAACACGGTAACCGGCAACTGTCTGATTCACTGGTAGCAGGGGGGAGATTTGAACTCCCGACCTCGGGGTTATGAATCCCGCGCTCTCACCAACTGAGCTACCCTGCCATTTTGTGATGCTGAATTATGTCATGTATTGCAAAAGCATGACAAGTTTTTTGTCGTTTCGGATTAGTCTTTCAGCTTGGCCGAAATCATTTTTTCCTTTAAATTAAATTTGACTTTGTGCTAAGGTCTCTGCAATATCTTTGGAGTCGTTTCAGGAATCAAATCAATTTCCGGTAAATCATGATTTCAGTACAAAATGTAGTCAAGCACTTTGGCGGAATAGTAGCGGTTGACGGTGTTAGTATGAAGATTGAGCGGGGAAGCATCACCGGTTTGATTGGTCCCAACGGTGCAGGAAAAACCACACTCTTTAATTTGATTGCGGGAAATATCACGCCTAATTCCGGTAGTATCTTTTTGGATGATGAGGATGTGACCGGACTCAAGCCGCACGAACTGTTTTCCAAAGGACTGCTGCGTACCTTCCAGATCGCCCACGAATTTCACACCCTCAGTGTACTCGATAATTTGATGATGGTTCCGCCTCTGCAAACTGGAGAATCACTGCTTGGTACATGGTTTCGTAGAAAAGAAGTAGTCCGGCAGGAAGCAGAAATACGAAAAAAAGCTGAAGATGTTATTTCATTTTTGAATATGGGCCACGTCTCAACTGAACTCGCAGGTAATCTTTCCGGTGGCCAGAAGAAGTTGCTGGAACTAGGTCGGACAATGATGGTTGATCCCAAGGTTGTCGTTCTGGATGAAGTAGGCGCCGGAGTGAACCGGACACTGCTGAGGGAAGTTGGTGACGCGATTCTGAGTATGAACCGAGATCGCGGTTATACATTCTGCATGATTGAACACGATATGGATTTCATCAGCAGGTTGTGTTCTCCTGTGGTGGTGATGGCTGAAGGGAAAATACTGGCACAGGGCACCGCTGAGGAAATTAAGTCCAATGAAGACGTCATAGAAGCTTATTTGGGGACTGGACTGAAAAATAAAGGGGAGGTGCTTCCGGGATGAGTTATTTGATTGGTGAAAAGTTAACAGGTGGCTACGGCGGTGCAGATATCATCAAAGACTGTACACTTTCCGTTGACAAAGGTGAGATAGCGGTTGTGGTTGGGCCGAACGGCGCCGGAAAATCTACGGCGATGAAAGCCCTTTTGGGTATGCTGAATCTGCGCGGCGGTACAGTCAAGCTTGATGGAAGGGATATTACCGGCATGTCGCCTCAGCAAAGAGTTGCTCAAGGCATGGCCTTTGTTCCTCAAAATAAAAATGTCTTTGTTTCAATGACGGTTGAGGAAAATCTTGAAATGGGTGCTTTTTTACGTCGTGACGACATTACTGAAACGATGGAGCAGATTTATGATCTATTTCCGATACTGAAAACAAAACGCAGACAAGTTGCCGGAGAACTCTCCGGAGGACAGCGTCAGCAAGTTGCGGTAGGACGTGCATTGATGACACAACCATCTGTGTTGATGCTGGATGAACCGACTGCCGGAGTGTCACCAATTGTAATGGATGAGTTGTTTGACCGCATAATAGAAGTAAAACGGAGTGGTATCGCGATTTTAATGGTTGAACAAAATGCCCGCCAAGCCCTGGATATTGCCGATAAGGGCTTTGTTCTGGTGACAGGCGAAAACCGTTTTACCGATACCGGAGAGGCTCTGTTGGCCAATGAGGAAGTCCGGAAATCATTTTTGGGAGGTTGAAAATGGATTATTCTACTGACTTGTTAAATGCACTGGTGCTGATTACAAATTACGTTTTGATTCCCTCAATTTCCTATGGATCTCAACTGGCGCTGGGAGCAGTCGGGGTTACGCTGGTTTTCGGAATTCTCCGTTTTGCGAATTTTGCCCATGGAGAAATGATGGCATTCGGGACAATGGCCACCATTTTCATAACGTGGTGGTTCCAATCAATGGGTGTTTCCATGGGTGTTTTCCCCACCGCACTGTTAGCTTTGCCTTTTGCAATTCTGATCACAACATTGCTTGCGGTTGTGATTGACCGTTCAATTTTCAGTTTTTACCGTACTAGAAAGAGCCCTCCGGTTACTTTTGTGGTGGCCTCAGTCGGCGTGATGTTCATGCTGAACGGCTTAGTCCGGATTCTGATTGGAACAGATGAAATAATTTTCCGCGACGGTCAAAAATTTCTGATAAAGGCTGGGGCCTTCAAGAAAATGACCGGACTTAGTGAGGGACTTGCACTGAAACAGACTCAGGTTTTGACCTTTGTCCTGGCTGTAATTGCAGTTATGGCATTGTTCTGGTTTTTGCAGCGTACCCGTACCGGAAAAGCAATGCGTGCTTTTTCTGATAATGAAGACTTGGCACTGCTTTCCGGAATCAATCCGGAACGTGTTGTGCTGGTAACCTGGGTTATAGCAGCAAGTTTAGCAACTCTAGCAGGAGTGCTTTATGGTTTAGACAAAAGCTTTAAGCCGATGGTTTACTTTCATTTGCTGCTGCCGATATTTGCCGCGGCGATTGTCGGAGGGATTGGTCAGCCGCTGGGCGCGATTCTAGGAGGATACGTGGTGGCTTTTTCTGAAATCACGGCAACCTATGCTTTTAAAAAATTCATTAAATACATTTCTCACGGTGACTTTGCTCCTGAAGGTTTGACACAGTTTTTGACAACGGAGTACAAATTTGCAGTGTCTTTCTTAATTCTGGTTCTGGTTCTACTTGTACGTCCCACCGGATTATTACGTGGAAAGGTGCTATGACTAATTCAAAACGAGCGACCATCAGTTTTTCCATCATGGCCTTGATGCTCATGATAGTCGGCTTTGGACAGTCATGGAACGTTGCGTTGACGATTATAAATCTTTGCCTGATTTCGGCTGTCATGTCAATGGGACTCAACATGCAGTGGGGTTATGCGGGTCTTTTTAATGCCGGTGTGATGGCATCAACCGCAATCGGCGGTTTGACCGCGGTATTGATTTCATATTCACCAGTCACAAAAGCCTGGTCTGTAGGAGGAACTTCACTGACAGCGACACTGATATCATTGCTGGTGACAATAATTGCGGGCGTTCTGGTCTGGAAAAAAATGCCAAAAGGTTCCAAACGATCTTGGAGCATGACGGCAGTGGTACTCACCGGTTATGGTTTCATGCGTTTCTTTTATGAACAGGCCACTTCTGCCATTGAAGCAGTTGATCCGGCAAAAACAGGTTTTCTCGGTGGACTGGGACTGCCGATCCTGTTTTCCTGGCTTGCAGGTGGAGTAGCGGCAGCAGGTTTAGCGTGGTTGATTGGAAGAATTGCGCTTGGACTTCGTTCAGATTATTTTGCAATTGCGACTTTGGGTATTTCTGAAATTATGATTTCCATTCTCAAAAATGAGGACTGGCTCTCCCGTGGTGTGAAAAACGTGACGGGGCTGGAACGACCTGTACCTTATGAGGTTGATCTACAGCAGACCGAATGGTTTATAAATATGGTGCATTGGATTTACGGAACAGCAGAAGACGGCAGTCCGGCGAGTGCTGCTGCACTGCGGGAAGCAATGCAGTTGAGCGCGGGTGTTGTGGTGAAACTCTGTTATTCTGCGCTCTTTATCGTGGTTGTGCTGATCATTTTAGGACTTGCAACGCGTGCCCTGAATTCACCATGGGGCCGGATGATGCGTGCCATTCGTGACAATGAAACCGCGGCTTCAGCAATGGGCAAAGATATTATCAGCCGTCATCGACAGGTTTTCATTATCGGTTCCGCAGTCATCGGCATTTCCGGTGCAATGCTGACAACTCTCGATGGGCAGTTCACGCCCGGAAGTTACATTCCGCTGCGTTTCACATTCCTGATTTGGGTGATGGTAATCATCGGAGGCAGCGGAAATAATCTGGGGGCAATCATCGGTGCCTTCATCACCTGGTTTGTCTGGATAGAAGCGGAACCTGCCTCCATCTGGCTGGTGAGTAATCTTGATATTTTTCTTGCTGAAACAAGTCCACTGAGACTACATCTGCAGGAAGTTGCTCCGCACATGAGGATGATACTGATGGGTTTGATTCTGGTACTGGTGCTGAGATTCAGTCCAAAAGGAATTTTACCGGAAAAGGCACCGGATCATTATTAAAAAATCCTAAAATCAGTTTGTGACAAACTGCAAAAAAGTTTTCATTCCCGCGAAAATATAAATCCGGAAACATTTTAGTATAGAGTAAAGTGGACTCAGAGAGCTGTTTTTAAAATTTTCTCTGTGTCTTCTGTGACTCTATGCTAGAATTAATTGAGATTATTTTTTAACGTAACAAGAAAAATTTATCCAAGCAAAATTATGAAATTTGACATAAATACAATTCGTGAACAGTTTCCCGCACTGTCCTTGACAGATGAAGGTAAAGCGAGAATTTATCTGGATAATCCAGGAGGAACTCAGGTTCCACGGCAGGTGCTGGAACGTATGCAACATTATTTGATTCACACTAATGCCAACCACGGAGGTCCTTTCCGGACTTCGGTTGAATCCGATAAAGTACTGGAGGAAGCACATCAGGGAATGGCGGATTTGCTTAATGCAAAATCTGCTGACGAAATCGTTTTTGGTGCGAATATGACAAGCCTGACTTTTGCCGTTTCACGTTCAATTGGTCGTCTGCTGAAACGCGGAGACGAGATTTTACTGACACGTATGGATCACGATGGCAATGTTGGACCATGGCTGCATTTGGCGGAAGATTTGGGTTTAAAAGTAAAGTGGCTGAAATTCGATTTGGAAACATACGAATACAATCTGGATGAAGCGGAATCGCTGTTCAAGAACGGAAATTTAAAACTGGCGGCAATCAACTATGCGAGCAACTGCCTGGGAACAATCAATAACGTGAAAGTGCTGACGGAAATGGCCAAGCAGTCGGATGCGCTGGTTTTTGTAGACGCGGTACAGTACGTTCCGCACGGGCCGACTGATGTTCAGGATATCGGCTGTGATTTTCTCGCCTGTTCGCCCTATAAATTTTTTGGTCCGCACCAGGGGGTTATGTGGGGGAAAGCGGAGATGCTGGAAAAACTTGAAGCCTACAAAGTCCGTCCCGCAGACAACTTCGCACCCGGTAAATTTGAAACCGGAACCCAGTTGCATGAAGGTCAGGCCGGAACATTGGGAGTGCTGGAATATCTGGAACAAATTGGAAAAACAATGGGTGCGGAATTTCAGGAACAATTTCCGGAATTCAGTGGACGACGAAAATATTTGCATGCCGCAATGCTTGCCATTCAAGACTATGAGCAGACTCTCAGCTTAAGATTAATTGAAGGTCTGCAAAATTTATCCGGAGTGGATGTCAAGGGCATCAGCGCCAAAAAAGATTTATCACGACGTGTTCCGACTATTTCATTTACGGTAAAAAATCAAGATCCGGAAGAGATTACCCGGAAATTGGCCGCAGAAAATATTTTCGTCTGGCATGGTCACAACTACGCTCTGGAAGCGGTGCGCCTCATGGGGCTGGAAGAATCAGGCGGAGTAGTACGGATCGGACCTGTGCATTACAATACTCTTGAGGAAATCGACCATACACTCGAAGTCTTGAAAACTTGTTGGTAATTGTTTCATCTGCATGAAACTCTTTCAAAGATTGTCTTAAAATTATTTAAAGCTCAAAAAAATGAGTACATTAGCTCAAGCTGAAAAGCAAGTTGACAATCCATATATTTCTTCCGAAATGAATTCTGCTTATGATGAGTTTTTACGTACTCATCCGGATTTTGCTAAAACCGCTATGCTGGACGAGTGGCGCAAAAAGGAATACGGACGTCTGGATGAAAACAGGCAAATTTACCTCGATTACACCGGTGGAGGACTTTATGGGGTGAGTCAGTTACGCGAACACACGGCAATGCTGGAGCAAAATGTTTTGGGAAATCCGCATTCAGCAAATCCATCTTCGCAGGCAATGACCGATCTGGTGGAAGACACGCGCAATTACGTGCTAAACTACTTCAACACAAGCGCAGAAAAGTACACAGCGGTCTTTAGCGCAAACGCGACTGGCGCGCTGAAACTTGTAGGTGAAGCATATCCTTTTGCTTCCGGAGGTCAGTATGCGCTGACTTTCGACAACCATAACTCAGTCAACGGTATTCGTGAATTTGCCAGTAGCAAAGGTGCTTGTGTGCAGTATGTTCCGGTTGGCTTTCCGGAATTGAGGCTTGAGCAGCAAAGTTTGGACAAGGTGCTGGACTCAGCAGACAAGTCTGCAAAAAACCTCTTTGCTTTTCCGGCACAGTCAAACTTTTCCGGAGTTAAACACCCCTTGTCCTGGATTGAATATGCCCAGAAAAAAGGCTGGGACGTTCTTCTCGATGCCGCAGCTTTTGTTCCAGCAAACAGGCTTGATCTCAATGAAATAAATCCAGATTTTGTCTGTATCTCATTTTACAAAATGTTTGGCTATCCGACCGGAATTGGAATGCTGCTGATCCTGAATAGCAGTTTCGAAAAACTGGAACGCCCCTGGTTTGCGGGAGGCACAGTAAATTTTGCCAGTGTGCAGGGTAACAATCATTATCTGGCCGGAAATGAAGCCGCCTTTGAAGACGGAACAATAAATTACCTCAATATTCCTGCCGTAAAAATAGGACTGCTGCATCTTGAAAAAGTGGGAATGGAATCAATCGCCATTCGTGTAAATGAACTCACGGCTTGGATTTTGAAGGAATTGTTTTCCCTCAAACATAGTAACGGCAAACCGATGGTGCGAATTTACGGGCCGGCAGATATGGAAGATCGAGGTGGAACGGTTACGTTCAATTTATACTCTCCGGAAGAACATTTGCTGGATTATCGACGAATTGAGGAATTAGCTAACGTGGAAGGAATTTCGCTCAGAACCGGATGTTTTTGCAATCCTGGTGCAGGAGAAACGGCAGAGGGACTGACTCTCGAAGATATGCAGGCCGCTTTCAAAGAAGGTGATGATATTAGTCTTCCTCGATTTGTGCAGATAATTCAGCACCGCGGAAATAAAAGCGCTGGTGCAATCAGAATCTCAGTTGGACTTGCATCCAATTTTACGGATGTTTACCGCTTCTTAGCATTTGCCTCTACTTTCCGGAACAAAAATAACCTCAACATCGGCAAAGTCACCATGGATATTGCCGGTTGCCGCGTTATTCGTGACGGAAGTTGAAGCCTTTAAATCAGTCTTGCGAGGATGTTCCCGCAAATTTTCTCCAGAATTACTTATTTAATTTATGTCAAATTCTCCCACTGACACAGCGGTAACAACTACGCCGATGTGGAATCTTCTCCGTTATCTACGTCCTCACTGGAAGTTTTTCTCCTGGTCTTGTTTTTCCAGTATTTTGAACAAGATTCTTGATTTGATGCCGCCCGTGCTGGTGGGCTGGGTGATTGATTCAGTCAGACGTGAACCTCCCGAATGGATAGCAAATTTACTGGGTACAGTTGATCCCTGGAATTTAGCCGTTTTCCTTGCTGTCCTGGGAGTAGTAATCTTCGTTTTTGAAAGTCTTTTTCAGTGGGCATATCAGTATGGATTCATGAATCTCGCCCAGAGTGTTCAGCATCATTTGCGTACAGACGCATACAATCACCTCCAGACACGTGAGATTGAGTTTTTCGAGAACCATCGTATGGGTGAGACAATGGCGATGCTCAACGATGATGTGAACCAGATTGAGCGTTTTCTAAACATCGGCTTTAACGAAATCCTACAATTGATTGTGCTGTTCATTTTTGCAGGAAGCATGATGTTTGGCGTTTCTTGGGAACTGGCTGTGGTTGGACTTTTGCCGCTGCCGATAGTTCTCTGGGGCAGTCTGATGTATCAGCGCTTAATTTCACCACGTTACCGTAAAGTACGTGAAGCCGTCGGTGCACTCAGCAGTCGTTTGGAAAATAATATCGCTGGTATTCTGGTAATCAAGAGTTTCACCGCAGAAAAATTTGAGTCCGGCCGTGTGGCTGATGCTTCTCGGCAATATCAAAAAGCAAATTTCCACGCGATAAAACTCAGTGCTGTTTACGTTCCGCTTATTCGAATGGCCATAGCAATTGGTTTTGGAGGAGTGCTTCTGCTCGGCAGTTACTGGGTGCTTGAAGACAAAGGGCTGCTGACCGTGGGTGAACTGGTGTTTTTTTCAATGATGATTCAGCGCTTGCTTTGGCCGCTGACTCGGATGGGAGTCACGCTTGATGAATATGAACGTGCTCAAGCAAGTGCCCGCCGTACATTCGGTCTGCTCCACACTCCAAGTAAAATAGTCAGTCCTTCCAAGCCCAAAAAACTAGCAGTTCCTGTTCAAGGTAGAATTGAATTTTGCAATGTGGATTTCTCTTATCAACGGGGTGGTGAAGTTTTAAAAGGCTTAAATTTTACGGCAGATTACGGAGAAATGATTGGTATTGCCGGCGTGACCGGGGCCGGTAAATCTACGTTGATCAAATTGCTGTTGCGGCTTTACGACCCTACTCAAGGGCAAGTTTTGCTGGACGGTATAGATCTGCGTGATTTGGAATTGACTGAGATACGGAAAGAAATCGCACTCGTTAGCCAAGATGTTTATCTTTTTCACGGAACTATTGCTGAAAATATCGCTTACGGATCCGAAACATTGGATTTGCAGCAAGTTGAAGCCTCATCCAGAACGGCTCAGCTACATGATTTTGTGCGGACACTTCCGGAAGGCTATCAGACTATTGTGGGAGAAAGGGGGATTCGGCTTTCAGGAGGACAGCGTCAACGACTCAGTATTGCCCGTGCAGTGCTGAAAAACGCGCCGGTGATGATTTTTGATGAAGCGACCAGTTCGGTTGATACAGAAACAGAACGTGCGATACAGGCTAATTTGGCCGGTATAACGAGGGGGAAAACCGCACTTGTGATCGCCCACAGACTTTCCACGATAAGATATGCAGACAGAATCCTCGTTCTGCGTGACGGACAGGTTTCTGAAGAAGGTCATCATGATGAGCTCATTTCTAGCAATGGAACCTACGCTGAGCTCTGGCACATTCAGTCAGGTGACTTTGGCAAACACTGATACTCTCAGCAAATATTTGCATGCACGATTTTGAAAGCTGAATCTTGTATACCCAATAGTAGGGCATCTTTCAAGCGACTCGTAGATGACCTTCACTTCAATCAAAACGGTGCTAAAATGATACTAAGGACTTAGTGATGGATTTTCGTTCGATACTGATGGGTGTAAGTTTTTCTTTAATATGGTCGAGTGCATTCACTTCGGCCAAGATCCTTGTGACTGCAGCCTCACCCCTGATGGTGCTTTCACTGCGTTTTTTGATTTCCGGGCTACTGGGAATCGCCATAGCCCGTATGCTGGGGCAGAAAATTCAGTTGAACAGAGAAGAATGGACAGTAGTGGTTATCATCGGAATTTCACAGAATGCTCTTTATCTAGCATTTAATTTCATTGCGATGCAGTGGATTGAAGCAAGTTTGGCAGCCATCATTGCCAGTTTGCTACCCTTAGTAGTTGCTGTCGTCTGCTGGGTTTTTCTTGGAGAAAAAACAGGGCTCAATGGAATGCTGGGACTTACAGTCGGTTTTGGCGGTGTGCTGGTCATCATGCTGGACAAACTTAGCGGTAGCAGCGCTTCCCTGGGGATGACACTTTGCCTGATTGGAGTTGCTGCACTGGCAGGGGCTACTTTGTACGTCGGCCGGATGATGAGTCTCAATAAAAATGTGGTCATGATTGTCGGGCTTCAGATGCTTGTCGGCAGTATCACTCTGTTTCCCTTCTCACTGATTTTTGAGACCTGGAACATTGAATGGAGCACAAGTTTTATACTTGCTTTTATATATACAACTCTTGTCCCAGGGCTGCTGGGAACACTTATCTGGTTTTTTCTGGTGAGAAGAATAGGTCCGGTCAGGGCTGCTACCTTCCATTTTCTAAATCCCTTTTTTGGAGTACTTGTTGCTGCACTTATTCTCTCTGAACCGCTTTCTCTGAGGGACGGTATTGGAGTAACCATCATCATGGCAGGAATCCTCTTAGTACAATTGAGTCGAAAAAAGATAGCAAAAGCAGATTAATTATTTGGAATAATTATTGAGCAAAATAAAAGGAGTTAATGCAGAATTTTGATTTGGTGGGGGAAGTGGAATGTGTCTGGGAAGTTCAGGCGATTTGCGGAGAAGGTCCACTGTGGATTGAAAGCGAGCCTTACGCTGAACAATCTCTTTTCTTCGTGGACATTGACGGGCAGATGCTTCACTGCTACGAGGAAGAAACAGGTGAAAAACGAAGTTGGGAACTTGAGGAAAAGACTGGTTGGGTTTTGCCTAGACGTAATCATGAGGGCTTTGTGGCGGGCTGCAGTTCCGGGGTTTATTTCCTTGATCTTAGTTCCGGCAAGCGTACTTTTGCGCTGCTTCCTGATCCGCAAGAATCAGAAAACCGCTTCAACGATGCCAAATGTGACCGTGACGGAAGAATCTGGGCGGGACGTTCCCATGATCCGGAAACTAAAGCGACAGGCTGTCTTTATCGGATTGATCCGGACCTCAGTCACTCCAGTTGGGACGGTCCATACATTTGCCCAAACGGACCGGCAATTAGTCCGGATGACAGAACACTTTACCATGTAGACACTTTCAACGGAACGGTTTGGGCCTTTGACAAACATGCTGACGGTACAATTAGCAATCGCCGAGAATTCGCCAGACTGGATAGTCAAACAGAGGGTTTTCCGGACGGACTCACTGTTGATAACGAAAACCGAGTCTGGCTGGCACATTGGGGTGGAGCGCGCATAACATGTTTCAGCCCTCAAGGCGAGCGCTTAGGGGTGGTGCAGTTACCGGTTCCGCAAATCACTAGCTGCGCTTTCGGAGGTCCGGAACTAAGTACGCTCTATATCACAACTGCTGCACGTAATCTTAATGCAGACGAATATCCTCTTGCAGGCGCACTCTTCAAAGTTGACACGAAAACCAGCGGTTTTGCTTCACCCGCATTTGCTGGCTAATTTCAAAAGATAAGTTTCGCAATAAGGTTTCAAGTGGCATGGAAGACGGTTTCAGTGTGAGTGTCGTGGAATGGTCTTCTTTATTTTCCGGTATTTGGCGGCGAGTTCAATGATACCTCCGCTGGAAAGCTGTCCAACTGTATTGCGGTAGATTTCCTGCCATGGAGTTTGGTTCTCTATTTTTACGGATTTTAAATTTTCTCTGCGTTTCCGGAGTTCGGATTCGTCGATGAGCATATCAAGTTCCCCATGATTAAGGTCGATCCGTATCATGTCACCGGTTTTAAGCAAAGCCAGTCCGCCACCAACTGCCGATTCCGGAGAAGCATTGAGGATGGAAGGACTTCCGGATGTGCCGCTTTGACGTCCGTCACCAAGTGTAGGAAGTTCAGAAATACCCTTACGAATCAGTGAGTCTGGAGGCTGCATGTTGACCACTTCCGCAGATCCGGGATAACCTACCGGTCCGCAGCCACGGATAACGAGAATGCAGTCAACGTCGATGTTTAGTTCTGCATCGTTTATCCGCGCGTGATAGTCTTCCGGACCTTCGAAAACGATAGCTCTAACCTCGAAGACGTTCTTACTGCCTGGATTTGCAAGGTACTGAGCACGAAAATTATCGCTGATCACGGAAGTTTTCATCACCGCCGCATCACAGAGATTTCCCTTGAGAACAACAAATCCTGCGTTTTCAAGTATTGGCTCTTTGAAGGTACGGATCACGTCCATATCTTGAGTTGCAGTCTCTGCATAATTCTCTGCCACAGTTTTTCCATTGACCGTAAGTGCGGAGTCGTGTAATTTTCCTGCCTTGAGCAGTGTATTCATGACTGCCGGAACACCACCTGCACGGTGAAAATCCTCACCAAGGTACTTGCCGGTGGGTTGCATATTGACCAGCAAAGGAATTTCCAAACCAATTTTTTCCCATTCTGCTATTTCCAGTTTTACGCCAACGTGTCGTGCAATGGCATTGATATGGATTGGAGCGTTGGTTGAACCGCCGATGGCTGAATTGAGAACCACCGAATTTTCAAAAGCCTGCCGCGTCATTATTTTGGAAGGTGTCAGGTCTTCCTTTACCATTTCTACAATACGCAGTCCGGTACGGTATGACATCTTACCACGTTCACTGAGAGGTGCTGGAATGGCCGCACAGCCAGGTAAAGACATACCCAGTCCTTCCGCAAGTGAATTCATCGTGGTTGCCGTTCCCATTGTGTTGCAGTATCCCGGAGAGGTTGTCGCATCAACAACGAGTTGAATGAATTCTTCTTCATCTATCTCACCGGCTGCCAACAGTTTTCTGGCTTTCCAGACGATGGTTCCGGAACCCGCTCGTTCGCCTTTCCAGTAACCGTTCATCATTGGACCGGATGAAAGGCAGATCGCTGGAATATCAACTGTTGAAGCAGCCATCAGCAGAGCCGGTGTGGTTTTATCACAGCCGATAGTAAGCACCACACCGTCGATAGGATAACCGAAAAGAACTTCAACCAACCCGAGGTATTGAAGATTACGGTCCAGAGCTGCTGTAGGGCGTTTACCGCTTTCCTGGATAGGATGTACTGGAAACTCCAAGGGGATGCCACCTGACTCGCGTATGCCGTCCCGCACACGGTGAACGAGGCTCATGTGAATACGGTTGCAGGGAACAAGGTCACTTCCGGTTTGTGCGATGCCGATTATCGGCTTTCCGGAACGTAGTTCTGCTACACTTATTCCGAAATTTGTGTAGCGTTCAAGATGGAGAGCGGTGGCGCTAGGATCACCTGGAATGTCAAACCACTCACGGCTTCTCAAGCGTGGTTCTGTTTTTTCGGTCACGGTTTTTTTACTCTTGATTTAAATTGTATAGTTACTTTCCCCGAAACGGAGTTCTGGGTTAACATTTGTTTCATTCCCCGAAACGTAGTTCTGGGTTACCATTTGTTTCATTCCCCGAAACGGAGTTCTGGGTTACCATTTGTTTCATTCCCCGAAACGGAGTTCTGGGTTACCATTTGTTTCATTCCCCGAAACGGAGTTCGGGGCTACCTTCTTAAACTTTAAAACTTTTTTTTGCCTCAATATCTCAGTTCCTCAGTGCATAGTCATGCACCGATTCCTGCATCCATGAAATAATTCTGGCGTGTGCACATGCGTCCTGCATCTGAAGCGAGAAACAAAGCGATTTGAGCGATATCTTCCGGAAGAATACGATCTGGAAGACATTGCTTTTCAGTCATGAACTTTTCGTATTCCGGAGTCATTATTTCCTTCATCTGCCTAGAAGTCCATACTTGACCGGGAATGATGCAAGTAACACGGATCCGGTCTTTTCCATAGGCTCGGGCTAGACTCTGTGTCAAGCCTTCGATAGCAGCTTTGGAGGATGTGTATCCCGGCATGAATTCCATCGCCATGTGCCAACTGCATGAACCCATGTTAATGATTGCTCCGCCTCCGGATTTGGCCATTGCGGGCTTGACAGCCTGTGCAGAAAAAAAATGGTGACTGAAATTCAAGCGTAATCGTTGTTCCCAGTATTCCGGAGTAACATCTTCCGGTTCATGCCGTTCATCGCTGGCAGCGTTATTGATCAGTACCTTGACTGCTCCAAGCTTGTTTTCTACCTCTGTCACCGCTTTTTTTAAAGCTACAATATCAGTCAGATCACATTTAACAAAAAGCGGTTCCGAACCAGTGGAGGAGAGTTTCCGGACAAGTTCCGTAGAAACTTCCTCCTGAATGTCAAAAAATGCAACTCGACTCCCCTGTCCAACAAAAGCCTCCACGAAAGATGAACCAATTCCGGAACCTCCTCCTGTGATGAGTACCGTTCTATTCTTCAAATCAGAATATTTAGGATAGACGATTGTATTCATTTGGTTATTTTTTGATGCTTTCGTAATTAGCTGTCATTCCCGCGAAAGCGGGAATCCAGGAACTTGTTAAGTGTCTGAAATGCTTGTCCCCGACCTGATCGGGGAATGGATTCCAGCTTTCGCGGGAATGACAAACATGGGTGTCGTTATGACTTTTTCTGGGGCCATTCTTTTTGAATGTTAAAATTTTAGGAAAGTCTAAAAACTGAAAAAAACTTTTTGCTGATCGTGGACACCCCAGTCCGGATCATACTATCCGGATCGGGGTTTTTTCTGGAAGGATGTTTTAGTGGAAGCGGACTGTGGTAAAAGCCTTACCTTTAATTTCAAATTCTTTATAAGAACCTGCAGCTTCTCCACCGCCAACCAACTCTACATTGGTCGCACCGACATAATCAACTGCTCCACCACTTGCGAGGATTCGCAGGGCTTTACCCAATTCACCAGGCATAATTTTTTCACCTGGAGTGTTGGCGACTGCCAGCACATTTGAAGCGAGTGCCGCACGGTCAGTAGAACCACCGGACTGCATGGCGAGTACGAGTAACGCAGCTGCGTCGTAGGCCTCACCAGTGAAAGGACCACCAACTTTGATTCCTGCCGCTTTGGCGAGTACAGCAAAGTTATCTGCGCCTTTTGAATCGGTGCCTGGAACTGTTCCGAAAGTGCCGGAAAGATCACCGTCAACGTTTTTCAACAAAGATTCACCAAACATTCCGTCTGCCAGAATAAACTTGTCGAAAGCTCCGGAATCTAGGGAACCCTGGATAATGTGACGTCCACCTTGATCGACATAGCCAAAGACCGCAAGTACTTCAGCACCGGAAGCATCCAGTGCGCCTACTTCTGCGGAGTAATCTGCTTTGCCTTCATCATGCGGAACAATCGCACTCACTTTTCCACCAAGTCCCTTGTATGCGCTAACAAAAGAATCAGACAAGCCTTTTCCATAATCATTGTTGGTGAAGGTGACAGCAACTTCGCTAATTCCACGTTCCATGGTAATTTCTGCCAGCACTTGACCCTGACGTGCGTCAGAAGGAGCAGTACGGAAGAAATAACCGTTGTCCGCAATAGTGCTCAAAGCCGGTGAAGTTGCAGAAGGAGAAATCATGGTCACTCCATTTGGAATAGCAACATTATTTGCAATTGCTGTTGTTACTCCGGAACAGTCTGCACCCATGATTGCTACTACTTTATCGGAGGTGATCAGTCTCTCTGCCGCGGCAGTAGCAGCCGCTGCGTCGATGCATGTTGAATCTGCACGGACAACACTGATCTTTTGTCCACCGAGCAGTTGACCTGAATCCGAAGCTTCTTTGAAAGCCAACTCTGCGGCATTTCCCATATCCGGCGTCAGGGATTCGATTGGACCGGTAAAGCCCAAAATGATTCCCATCTTAATCTCAGCTGCGGCATAAGCCGGAATGATCAACGCTCCAACAGTCAGCAGTGCGAGATTTTTGAGGATGTTCTTTTTATTCATACTTCTCCTTATCAAAAAGAAAAATGTGATTTTTGATTGAAGGCAACCGTAGACCATTCTCCAGTTAAACCCTTAAGAAAGAATCAAATTGAGTTATATTTTCAAATTTGACGTCGTTTCAATCAAAACAAAGGTAAGTAAAAATATCATGTTTCCGGAGAATTACAAGCAAATTTGCCAAATTGATGATAAATACATTTAATTTTGAAAATCGGCATTCTGCTAATTTATTGAAATACAGATTCGACTGGGTTAAGATAGCCTTTCCCAGCTATTGCCGAATTGTCAGATACTTGTCTAAAAAGGAAATAATGCCTCATACCTATTCCAGTTATCTTAAAATTGATGAACTGCTGAATCTTCAACAATGCCGCTCCACTGGACCAGAACATGATGAAATGCTCTTCATTCTTATTCATCAAGTTTATGAACTTTGGTTCAAGGAAATTTTGCACGAACTCGATTATCTGACAAAAATGCTACGCAAAAATGAACTTGTACGCGCGCAGCATACTTTAAGTCGGGTGCTGAAAATTTTCAAAACTTTAGTCTCGCAACTGGATGTATTGGAAACAATGACGCCGGCAGAATTTTTGTCTTTCCGTAAATTTTTGGAATCATCAAGTGGTTTTCAGTCTGTACAGTTCAGAGAAATGGAGTTTTTGCTCGGACACAAACGACCGAAAATGATGGAATATCACGAGCAAGGTTCAACAGGACGTGTCCGTTTGGAACGACGTCTCGCAGAACCAAGTTTGTGGGATGCATTTTTGAACTGCCTGTCGCAAAATGGAATTAAGATTCCAGCAAGTATTCTGCAGCGTGATGTGACACAAGCAGATGTTGCTTCTGATGAAGTTCAGTTGCAGTTGATTGAAGTTTATAAAAATGCTCCAATGTTGGCGCATTTGTGTGAATTACTGGTTGATTTTGATGAGGGTTTACAGGAATGGCGTTACCGTCATGTTAAAATGGTGGAGCGAACAATCGGCACAAAACGCGGAACCGGAGATTCGCTCGGTGCAGAGTATTTGAAAAAAACACTTTTTCAACCAATTTTTCCGGACCTTTGGGCAATTCGTGCAGAATTATAAAATGAGGCACTGAGGCAAAAAAGGAAGTTTCAGAGTTTCAAAGTTTCAAAGAGGCATTAAGGCACTAAGGCAAAAAAAGGAAGTTTCAGAGTTTCAAAGTTTCAGAGTGGCAAATGGTAGCCCCGAACTCCGTTTCGGGGAACGCAACAAATGGTAGCCCCGAACTCCGTTTCGGGGAAAGTATAATATTTTCGAAATAACACTTAAGAAAAATGACATTATCAAGCAAAATTCCGACTAAAATTCTTTTTATTTGTATGGGGAATATTTGCCGCTCTCCTAGTGCTGAGGCAGTAATGCAGGCTTTGGTCAAGCAGAAAGGACTGGAAAGTAAAATCAGTTGCGACTCTGCCGGAACAATTGATTATCACCGCGGAAAACCGGCGGACGCACGGATGCAAAAACATGCGAGTTTGCGAGGCTATGAACTGAGCAGCATTTCTCGTCCATTTGAAAATGAGGATTTTGAATCGTTTGATTTGATAATTACGATGGATGACGATAATTATCTGCAAATAAAATGGTTTGACCAAAGGAAAAGTTATACTGATAAAATTCGGCGTATGACTGATTTTTGTAGTACATCACAAGTCTCTGAGGTTCCGGATCCATATTATGGAGGAAATCAGGGATTTGAAAATGTGTTGGATATTCTCGAAGACGCCTGTCAAGGTTTGCTCGAATATGTCACGGCAAAATAACAATGAATGCGGATTTACAAATTCGTCTGGAAAAAATTCTTGCTGAACCACTTAAATCAACAACCGCTGTTTCCGGAGGTTGTATTGCGGATTCGCGGAAGTTAGAACTAAGTTCCGGAAAATTGTTTTTTCTCAAAATGGCACGTCGAGGAAATTCAGGCATGTTTGATTCTGAGGCACAAGGACTGGAAGAATTGGCAAAAACCTCTGCGGTGAGGGTTCCGGAAGTTGTGGCGAAAGATTCGGATTTTTTGCTGCTGGAATGGATTGAGGAAGGAAATGAAAGTACGGATTCCAGCATGGAACAACTGGGTTTTCAATTTACGGAACTGCACCGTTTCGGTGGCAATAAGTTCGGATTTAATGCAGATAACTTTTTAGGCGATTCCCCTCAATCAAATGCACCAACTTCTGCGGGAGCCGAAAATTGGGCAACTTTTTATGCAGAAAACCGGCTGCAGTTTCAAGCAGAACTGACTGAAAAAAACGGTTATGCAACTCCGGAAATGCGAGATTTGCTCGATCTTTTAATCATGAAAATTCCGGAATTGCTTTCCGGTACAGAAGAGAAACCGTCTCTGCTGCATGGTGATTTATGGTGCGGAAATTATTTGATTGATGTTTCCGGAGAGCCGTGGCTGATTGATCCGGCAGTTTATTACGGACATCGTGAAGCGGATTTGGCGATGACTTCTCTTTTTGGTGGATTCTCCAAAACTTTTTATTCTGCATACAAATCCGCATTCCCACTCCTTCCGGACTACTCTGAGCGAGAACCGTTGTACCAACTCTATCATTTGCTGAATCATCTTAATTTGTTCGGAAGCGGTTATTACGGACAAGTTCTTTCAATCCTGAAACGTTATGCCGGTTGATTATGCCAGCTGTTTTTGAAACACAGTAGAATTACAAAAAATAATTTTTCATCACAAGTTTTGTAATCAACAACCGCAATTTGGAATTTAAAAAACTTTTTCAACTACCAAATGCTTTGTTAGGCTTCGAGCCTCAATATCCACGTCATTTAATTTAAAATAACAGTTTAAGAGTTTGACATTTGTCTATTGAACTTTATAATACCGAAACTCCAAAATGATAACTCCAACTCTGTGTATCTATTAACTTTAGATAAATTTATGAGTAAAAGCGAAGCTTACGTCAGTTTTCAGGGTGTCCAAAAAAGTTATGACGGCGAATCACTTGTTGTCAAAGATTTGAATTTGGATGCGCAAAGAGGTGAATTTCTGACTATGCTGGGCCCATCTGGTTCCGGCAAAACAACTTGTCTGATGATGTTGGCCGGTTTTGAAACCGTGACTCACGGTGAAATCATTTTGGATGGTACTTCCATCAACAACGTTCCCCCGCACAAACGTAATATCGGCATGGTTTTTCAGAACTATGCTTTGTTTCCTCACATGACTGTCAATGAAAATCTCGCGTTTCCGCTTCAAGTCAGAAAGATGTCAAAAAGTGATATTGAAGACCGTGTCAAAAGTGTTCTGGACATGGTGCAGTTGGGCGCATTTGGTAATCGCCGTCCGATGCAGCTTTCAGGAGGACAGCAACAGCGTGTTGCAGTGGCACGGGCACTCGTATTTGAACCGAAACTGGTTTTGATGGACGAACCATTGGGTGCACTCGATAAACAACTGCGTGAGCAAATGCAGTATGAAATCAAACATATTCATGAAAACCTTGAAGTTACAGTGGTTTATGTAACACACGATCAAAGTGAGGCTTTGACGATGTCGAACCGTATTGCGGTATTTGATGACGGAATAATTCAACAATTAGCAGCACCGGATGTTTTATATGAAAAACCGGAGAATGCGTTTGTGGCCCAGTTCATTGGCGAGAATAACACTCTTTTTGGAAAAGTCATCGGTCTTGATGGAGATATTTGTACTGTTGAGGTAGCGGGTGGAGAAAAACTCAAGGCACTTGCGGTCAACATTCAGGGAGTCGGTTTTGACACGATGATTTCATTACGTCCGGAGCGGGTTACAGTTAATCCGGAAAGCGGACAGTGTTCGAGTACAGTAACCGGTAAAGTTGAAGAATTGATTTATCTGGGAGATCATATTCGCTCCCGTATGAACGTTTGTGGTCATGACGATTTTATCGTCAAGATACCAAACTCTGCGGACCACGCACAATTGCAACCGGGAGATACGGTTCAAGTGGGCTGGAAAGCAGAAGATGCACGCGCATTGGATGTGCTTGTATCATGAGAAGCTGAATTCGTGAGGATGGAAATTGGATTGATTCCAGTTTCCAGTATCGAGCTTCCAGCATCTTTTTATAGGATGTCCCAATTCAGGGATATCTGAAAAATAGCCCGTTGTGGGTTTAATTGTAAAAAAGGAGATAGTATGAAAAAATTCATACGAGCTATGGCGGCAACTGCTGTTATGGCAATGATCGGCTTTGTCGGTCAGGCAATGGCAACCGAGTTGGTTGTTGTTTCGTGGGGTGGTGCTTATACTGCCAGCCAGCAGAAAGCTTACCATGCCCC
>Ga0208391_1000302_pt1 | contig 28163 bp, 32 predicted proteins | sample Knorr_S23_td_Bot_FD_185612 | JGI IMG/M metagenome (GOLD analysis project Ga0208391, IMG submission 185612) | Marine microbial communities from Southern Atlantic Ocean transect - Knorr_S23_td_Bottom_ad_3770_LV_A (SPAdes) (version 2) | ecosystem: Environmental > Aquatic > Marine > Oceanic | place... | reverse complement strand
TAGGGCCCGTAACTCAGCTTGGTAGAGTAACCGGCTCATAACCGGTGAGCCAAGGGATCGAAGCCCTTCGGGCCCATACATTTCAATTAGTTTTAAAATAAGTCCATCTAAAAATTATTGGCTGCAATGAAGAATCAGAGTTATATCTGAAATTGATGATTGGAAGGCATTTGTCTGAGCTGCCTAAATCTATTTACTAATTTGCTTTTTTACTTTCTCTAGAATTTCAACATCAATCATTTTTTGTTCGTACAATACTTCTGTAATTTGTAATATGTTTAGAATTGAATGCATCTTTACTCCAAGTTCTGCAAGAGCTTCATCAGCTCCTTCCATTCTATCTACAATTACATATGCATCTTTTACTGGAACATTTACATCCGTTAGTGATTTTATTGCATTAACAACTGAACCGCCAGTAGTTGCAACATCATCTATCATGACAACTTTCATTCCATCATGAATTTTTCCTTCAACTAATTTTAAAGTACCATAATTTTTTGGTTTACTTCTAACATAGATTAGTGGTTTTACAGTTTCAATTGCTAATGCTGATGCAATTACTAATCCACCTGTAGGAACTGAAACAATACTTTCAAAATTATCTAATCCAATATCATTTGTAATTTGATTCTCGAGATATTTTACCATCATTCTAAATTCGTGAGGATAACTAGGGACTAATCTTAAATCAACATAGTATGAACTACTTTTTCCACTTGCAAGTGTAAAATCTCCAAATTTTATTATCTCTTTTTGATGTAAAAAGGTCACAAATTCTTTCACAAACTCCATATCAAAATTCACTACATTGGATTTATTTTGGTTTGTATTTAGTATCTATTATGCCTGAAATTTGGTTAAATTATGGGGTTACAGACGTAGTTTTGGACATAAAGGCTGAAAATTTAGAGCAAAAAATTGATTCTGATGGCAAAATTATGGATGATTTTGCAATTAATGATAAACTCAATACTATTGATTTATCCAAACCACTGGAACTTGTAGTATTACACCATTCTAAATCTATTCTAAAAATTATCTCCTCACTGTTTACACTATGTGAACAAAAATCAAAACCATTTCCAAAAATATTTACTGAGAAAAAAATCCTAAATTTGGTTAAATCTGGCTTACCCGAAGGTAGTTCCATTAACGAATTTGATGACGCTGATATTTCAAATTCTAATCTTGTATTTATGGGCGAAATGGGCTTTGATGGTTTATTTGGTTATGAGACTGTTGCAACACGTCTTATCAAAAAATTCGGTACAGAATCTATGCTTTCAGCATATGCAAAAAGACAAGGCAATCTTCCTACCCCTGGACAATATCCTGAAAGTTTAACTGAAGCAAAAAAGTTTGTTGATAATTTTGAAATTCAAGCAATTGAAATTATTGCAAATTCTGAAGGAATACTTGATTTTACAATTGACCATCCTTCCAAAACACTTTCTACAACCAAAATTTTAGAATCAAATTCAATTAAAGATATTGGTCAACATAAAACTATGATTATGAGTACTGGTAAAGATGCAAGCAATGACACTTTGGGAAATTCTTTATCTTCACTTTGGAATTGTTCCAATGCTATAAAAAAAGATGGTTTGGCAATTTTAGTTGCTGAATGTAAAAGTGGTTTAGGTTCTGATGCAATTCAACAATACATTGAAAATAGATTAACTTTAGAACAACTACGAAATCCTACAAAATATGTTGACGGTATGGAAGATTTACTATTTCTTTCAGAAATCCAAAAAAACTTTCAAATTGGATTGGTATCTATCTTACCTGAATTTTATGCAAAAAAACTTGATATGATTTCTTTACCTGGAATAAAATATTCAATGGACTATATTTTAAAAACACAAGGTGCCAGACAAAAAGTAGCAGTAGTACTTGATGGTGCTAGACTTTTTCTAAGGTAGAATTCCTGAAAATAATCCTGATGGCAATGGAGCACATAAAATTGCTAATACTATAATTCCAATATATGCAAGTTTTCTATTTTTTGTAAGTGGAGATATGTCGTCAAGTGGTGTTGCACTTGGATTTTTGGCTGACATTACTAAAATTAAGATTGCCATAAGCCAATAATTTAACAGAATAAGCACTAACATACTTCCATATGTTGCATATCTGTGAATTTTTTGACCCAAAAGAGTTCTTGCCATGTGGCCACCATCAAGCTGCCATGCTGGAAGTAAATTCAAAAATGTAATTAAAAATCCAATCCATGCCGCAAACATTATTGGTGTCATGATTACTTCATGACCCGGTCCACCTTTACCAAACACTGCCAAACTTGCAGTCATAAGTAATGGCTCTCCTTGTTCCCATTCAACTAATATTTTTTCTGCAAATAACCCTTCAGCTATTCCATGATCTAAAATTGGTGCAGTATATGCACCATACAGTGAAACTATGATTGTAATTACAAGTCCTGCAATTGGCCCTGCAATTGCTACATCAAATAAAATATTTCGATTAATTGTTAATCCCTTTGATTGAATAAACGCACCAAATGTTGGAATCCCAATTACTGGTAAACCTGGAATAAAATAAGGCCAACTTGTTTTTAATCTATGTACTTTTGCTGCTATGATATGTCCAAGTTCATGTGTTCCTAAAATTCCTAATAAAGCAAATGTATAGACAATTGCCATTTGAAATGGATCTCCAATTTCTATAATTGCATTTGTTCCTGATGTTCTATAGTAACCATCAATCATTACAAATGATATTACAATTACAAACAAAAATCTCGGTATCCAAGTTGCATTTAGCCATTTTTTTCGTTTTTTTACCGTAAATTTTTGGATTTCAATGTAGATCTCATCATCTTTTTTTAGTAATTTACAAACATAACTCATATTTTCTAATTCTCTTGCTAAATTTTCAAATTTTGTTTGGAATTCTATATCTCTAATTTTAAATTCTAATGCGAATTCACTTTTTGTAAATTCCCCTACATCAAAAATTGAGTTAACTACTGAAATAATGCTTTCTTGAGAATCCTCACTCATCTATTCTAAAACTTCTCTTTCCATTAATGATCTTTTTGTTTAAAATTAAATATTGATACTTTCAAGGTAGTTTATGCAAGTAATTTTGAAACAATTGGGTGACTGTAGTATACGTAGAGCTGCCACAAGCGATCTAATATCAGTAATGGAAATTAATCTCAAAACTTTACCTGAACACTATTCTGACTATTTCTATGAATCACTACTTCAGGAATTACCTGAAGCCTTTTTGGTTGCAGAAATTGATGGTAAAATAGTTGGATATGAAATGTGTAAAACAGAATTTGGATTTTCAAATTTTAAAAAACTAGGTTTTGTAAAAAAAGGACATGTAGTATCTATTGCAGTTCTTGATGAACATAGAAAAAAAGGAATTGGTAAAGCACTTGTTGAGGAATCTCTAACTGGTGTAAAGATCAGAAATTGTGATGAATTCTATTTAGAAGTTAGATGCAGTAATACTGATGCTGTTCGTCTTTATGAAAAACTTGGATTTGTAATTAGACAAGAACTTAATACATATTATCGTGATGGCGAATCTGCATATTTAATGGCGATCGAACTAAATTGAAAGTTATAATAATTATTTTAATTGCAGTTGTGATGATGATTGGATCATCATCAAATGCTTTTGGTGTTGTACTCGTATTTTTAGATAAAGATGTTTATGAAATTCCTACTCCTGATAACCCATTAACAATTTTTATTGAATCCCCGGGTAAAGTTACAATCTCTGTAAGTAATGGTGATGTTGCAACTGTATTGGGAGCGACAGATACTGGTGAGTTTACAATTTACCATGATGATTATAATTTCATGGAAGGTACAATGTTAATTGCAAATCACATTAATGATTATACTTTAAAAGAGTGGACAGATGTTTCAACTTTTTCTAAACATGGATCAACTGAATCTGCAAAAGAAACAACTAGTGTAAAAACTGGTAATGGTGGTGGTTGTCTAATTGCAACCGCTACTTATGGTTCAGAACTTGCACCACAGGTACAACAACTTCGAGAACTTCGAGATAACAAATTACTACAAACAGAATCAGGAATTACATTTATGGGAATGTTCAATGATGTTTACTACTCATTTAGCCCAATTATAGCAGATTATGAGCGTGAAAATCAATTATTCAAAGAAGCAGTTAAGATTACAATTACTCCGATGATTAGTACTCTATCGTTAATGGAATATGCCGATTCTGATTCTGAAGTTTTGAGTATTGGAATTTCACTCATTATACTTAATCTTGGAATGTATCTTGGTGTTCCAGCTATAGTAATAATTGGAATCAGAAAGAAACTCTGAGAAGATAACCGATAAATAACTCAGAACAAGTTTTTTCATATGGATAAGCGTAAAGTAATGGGTGTTACTATTTTTGTACTTTGTATTGGTGGGTTCTTTGTTTACGCATATTTACTCATGTTATCTGAATGGTCTCCGATTGTTTTACAACTGTCTGTATTGATGCTTGCAGGTGGAATACTGGCAGTGATTGCATGGATTGGATATGTAATGGCAACAACAAAACCTACATCTGCAACAATTACTTCTGATGATGATTCATCTACTTAGTAATTTTTACATCTACGACAGTTTGATAATATCTGGGACCAACTGCTCTTACAATTTTTGAACCCAAAATTTCTGATTTAACTGATGTAACTTTAAGATAATGTTCTTCAGTTAATTTTCCAGCTTCTGATTTTTTATCTGCATGTATGTGTGAATAGTAATGAATAATTCCGCCACTTTTTGTTGTACTTATTGCAGAGTCTAAAAATTCATCAGATCTTTCAGGTAATAATGTCAATGTTCTATCTGATTTATCAATTAACTGTTCTTGGATAATTTTTGATGCATCTCCGTTAATTGAGATTACTTCTCCTGCAAGTTTGTTTATTGTAATATTTCTCTCACAAAGTTTTGATGCTGTTGGATTTAAATCAAGACTATAAACAGTACATTTTTTCTTTTTTGCAGCCATTATTGAAAACATTCCTACTCCCGCAAACATGTTTGTTATTACTTCCCCATCTTGAGTTAGATTTGCAATTCTTTCTCTTTCAGTTGAAAGACGAGGTGAAAAAAATGCATTTTCTACATCTACGATAAATCTACAGCCAAATTCCTTATATTCTGTTTCAGTATTATCCTCTCCTGCAAGAATTTCAAGATTTCTTGTACGAAAATCTCCCTCTACTGCAGAAGATTGATAAAATACACTTCTAACAATTTTAACCTCGTTTAGTAGTGTTTCACCAATAATTTTTTTCTTGGATAACAACGAATCTGGTATTCTAACTATGATGATATTCCCAACTTGATCAAATGCTGAAATTAATTCTTCACTTTCTTTTGATGTAAGTACACTTTCTAGTGATTTTTTTAGCATTCGAGTCAATGCTTGTAGTAGAAGTTTCCTGATGCTTTTTGATCTTTATCTAATCTACTTTCAATTTTGTTAACTCTGGGTCTTAGACTTTTTTCATCTCTTCTAAATGACATATCCAATGATTTTAGGAATCTGTTCATCGCTTCTGATTTTGGCATTGGTGATGTGGCAGTTCCTGCTTTCCCTGATTTCCCTTCAAATATTATCATTGAATCTGACACTAAATCCATTAATTGTAAATCATGATCAATAATAATTGCTGATTTACCAAAAGAGCGAACAAATTTTTGCAAAAATTTTGCAACTGCAATTCTATCTTCTACATCTAAAAATGCTGAAGGTTCATCTAACGCATACAAATCTACTTTTTGAATTAAACATGATGCAACTGCAATTTTTTGTAGTTCTCCTCCTGAAAGATTTTTTATTGATTTATTGTATAACTTTCTAATTTTTAATGGGTCTAGAATTTGCTCTTCTTCTTGACTTCCTTCAATGGGACCTCCATTTGCTTTTTCTAAAATTGATATAACTTCTACATCAATATCATTTCGGAGATATTGTGGTTTGTACGCTATCTTTATTTTTTTATCAATTGAACCTACATCTGGTTTTTCAACACCTGCAATCATTTTCATCATTGTGGTTTTTCCAAGAGCGTTTGCACCCATTATGCCTAAAACTTCACCTTTTCGTACTCTTCCCGGCTCAATTGTTACTGAAAATGAATCAAATTTCTTTTCTAATTTTGGATAATTTACAATATCACTTCCTTCTTGAAAAATATCTGTAGATGATGATGATACATCCATAGAGAATTTCTTATCTCTGAATCTAACATTTTCATTTGGTAAATATCCATCAAGAAAAACATTGATTCCTATTTTAGTTGATAAAATATTTGAAACAATGCCGTATGCTGTTGGTTCACCATATAATACTTCAATATAATCACTAAGAAAATCAAGTAATGTTAAATCGTGTTCTACAACCATAACACTTTTTCCAATCTTTGCTAAACTTTGTATTACTCTAGCAACTCCTGTTCTTTGAAATACGTCATTATATGATGAAGGTTCATCAAAAAAGTAAAATTCTGTATCTTTTGATGCAGTAACTGCAACAGCAATTCTTTGTAGCTCTCCACCACTAAGTTCTTTCAAATTTTGTTCCATGGAATTTTGTAATCCTAATTCTTTAACTAATTCTCTTGTTATTCCTCTCTCATCATATTTGTCAAGTAATTCATTTCCTGTTCCATCAAATGCTTCTGCAAGATGATGAATTTGTTGTGGTTTTATTGAAGCACGAATTTGATTTTGTTCAATTTTTTGAAAATGCTGTTTTAATTCAGTTCCACTATAATGTTTAAAAATTTCATTCCATTCTGGTGGATTTTCATATCTTCCAAGATTTGGTTTTAATTTTCCAGATAGTATGTTGACTACTGTACTTTTTCCCATTCCATTTCTACCTAATAATCCAACAACCTCTCCTTTTCTTGGAGTTGGTAATTTGTATAATCGAAAAGAATTTGTTCCATACTGATGAATTTTATCTGTAGCTAACTCACTTGCTAAATTTACAATTGTTATTGCATCAAATGGACATACCTTAACACATATTCCACACCCATTACAAATGTCCTCATCGATTTGGGCTTTTTTTGACTCTTCATTAATTGTAACACATTCTGCACCTGATTTGTTAACTGGGCAGTATTTTATGCATTCTAACCCACATTTTTGTGGCTGACATAAATCCTGATCCAATACGGCAACTCTATGTGTCATAGTTGTAATTCGGTATTTCCTTTGCTTTATACCTATTTTGAGTTGATTTGAAATCTGTCGTTACCTTAATAGATAAGAATTATTGAATAAATTTTAAGCCGGCCATAGCGTCAGGGTGCGACCTAATCCCATTCCGAACTTAGAAGTCAAACCTGATAGCGCTGTTGTGCTACTAAGATGCGAGAGCTCTTGGGAAGCAACAGTGCTGGCATTTTTCAATTTTCAATCAATCTTTTAATACCCATTTCATTTGGTTGAATTGATTTCAATGCCAAATTGTAGTGTTTGTGGAGAAAAATCTGATAATGATATTAGATTACTGAATCATATGATGGAAAAACATGGATGGAGAAATCCAAATGTTAGTACACCTGATAGAAATAGTCGGGGTTATTGATTTTATAATTTTTGTAAATAATCTAAAATTAATCTTACTCCAAAACCTGTAGCACCTTTTGGATTGTATGGTTTTTCTTTTGTAGCTGCTCCTTGAGTCCATGCAACACCTGCAATATCCAAATGTGCCCATGGTGTATCTTTAATTGCACTTTTCAAAAATGCAGCAGCTGTAATGGTTCCTGCTGCTTTTCCTATCCCAATATTTTTGATATCTGCAACATCTGATTTTATCATATCCATATAGTCTTGTGTTAATGGTAATTCCCAAATTTCTTCTGTTGTTGTTTTAGATGAATCTGTAATTTTTTTTGTTAGTTGTTCATTGTTTGATATAATTGCTGCTACATTGTTTCCTAACGCTACTATGCATGCTCCTGTTAACGTTGCAAAATCAATAATTGCTTTTGGAGAATATTGTTTTTCACCATATGCTAATGCATCTGCTAAAATGAGCCTGCCTTCAGCATCTGTATTTAGAATTTCTGCAGTTTTTCCATTGTATAATTTTATGATGTCACCAGGTCTGTATGCTTCTCCACCTGGCATATTTTCAACTGATGGAATAATTCCAACTACGTTAATTGGTAATTTTAATTCCGAAACTGATTTCATAATTCCTAAAACTGTACACCCTCCACATTTATCAAATTTCATTTCATCCATACTTTGTCCAGGTTTTAATGAAATTCCTCCAGTATCAAATGTTACAGCTTTTCCAACTAAAACAATTGGTTTTTGATTTTTAGGTCCGTGATTATGTTCTATTGTAATTAATTTTGGTTCATTTTTACTTCCTTTACCTACTGCTGTAATTCCTCCAAAACCTTTTTTCTTTAATTCTGGTTGTGAAATAACAGTACATTTCATTTTATTCTTTTTAGAAATATTTTTAGCAAAATTAGATAATGTGGTGGGAGTACATTCGTTTGGAGGTAAATTTGCAATACTTTTTGTAAATATTGAACCTTCAGCAACAGCTTCTGCCACTTTGATAGCTTTTGAAATTTTGTTTGACTTAGAAATTATGATTGTTAGATCTGGTGATTTATCTGCTTTTTCTGTTTTAAATTTATCAAATTTGTATAATGACATCTTAGTGCCTTCTATGATTTGAGAAACTGATGAAATTGAATCATAGATGAAAGTAGGTGGTGCAATGATTGAAAATTCTTTTAATTTTAACTCTCTTACTTTTTGTGCAATTTTACCTGAAACAAATCTTATGGTATCTTGTGTTAAATTCTCTTTTTTACCAATACCTGCAAGAAGAATTCTTTGAGTCTGTTTTTTACCTGGAATTGGAATGATTGTTATTTTTCCTAGTTTTCCATTCATGTCTTTCAGAGATTGACTGATTGAAGATGATATTTTTGTATCAAATTTTGGTAATCCTAGAACTTTGTTTGAATCTTCTAATACAAATCCACATAGAATCTCAGTTTTCTTTTTAGCAGAACTTTCAGTTTTAATCTTCACGATAAAATTCCTTTTTTTAAAGCATTATTTAGATTTTTTATAAATCAATTTTTTTACTATTTGTAATCAATGTAAATGATCTTACAAATACAGATTTAGTGCTTTTACAGTTTTGACTACAAATATTATCTATTTGAGTAAATTTTGATTTTTTTGTTTTTGTAGAAAATATTGATTTTATTAATGGAAATAATGCTGCTCTTCCGCCACTTGCTCTTTTTTCATCAATAAACCAAAACATTTCTAATGCTGATTCATCTAAAATCTCATTTCTAATTTTTATTCCAAAATCTGAATAATGTCCTATCATTGTAATTTTACCTCTTGCCAAAAAATTAACAATTGTTGCAAATTTTATACAAACATAACATTGATCATCAAAAAGCACAATTGGACTTTTTTCTTTTATTTCCATGTTAACATATTGTTGCGATCGAATTAAAATTTTACAGAAGTAGATTTTTATTCAATTTATGGTGATACGAACCAGATGGGCCTTAATTATTATCAAATTAAAAAAAATGTTCTACGAGCTCGTAAATTAGTAATTAAAGCAACTAATACTGCAGGTTCTGGTCATCCTGGTGGTTCATTTTCTATGGCTGAAATTTTAGGCTGTTTATTTAACAAGCATTTGAAATTTGATGCTCAAAATCCTCAATGGGAGGATAGAGATCGTTTAGTATTATCAAAAGGTCATGCTGCTCCAGGTTTGTTTTCAAATATGGCAGTTGCAGGATATTTTCCAGAATCTGAAATTGAAACCTTACGAAAATTTGGTAGTAGATTACAGGGACATCCTGATCTAAAATGTCCTGGAGTTGAATTTTGTGGGGGTTCGTTGGGTACAGGATTATCTTATTCTGTTGGAATTGCACTAGCTGCAAAAATTGATTCTAAGGATCATCATATCTATACAATTATTGGAGATGGTGAATCTGATGAGGGTCAAATTTGGGAAGCTGCCATGACAGCATCAAAATACAAAGTTGACAATCTTACTGCTTTTCTTGATAGAAATTTTATTCAACAAGATTCCTACACCGAAAAAATAATGCCCTTAGATGAAAAATTAGAAGGTGATGACATTTCTGAAATGTGGAAAGATGCATCAAGATGGAAAACTGGCGATAAATGGAGATCATTTGGTTGGAATGTTCTTGAAATTGATGGACATAGAATTGAACAAATTGATGCAGCAATTACAAAAGCTAATGCCACTAAAGGAGTTCCTACAATAATTATTTCCAGAACTATTAAAGGAAAGTCTTTAGAACATATGGAAGACAATCCTCAATGGCATGGCAAAGCACCTGACTCTGATGTAGTTCCTATAATTAATTCTGAATTAGATTCTCAATTTATGATTGCACCTTCAATTATTGCAGGTGATATGTCTAATCTAGAAAATGAAATTAAAAGATGTATTGCTGGACGTTCTGATTTAATTCATCTTGATGTAATGGATGGTCAATTTGTACCAACTAAAACTTTTGATCATAATAAAATTAAAGAATTAAGACCATTAACTGTAATTCCATTTGATACCCATTTGATGATTAATGAACCTGTAAAATATGTTAAAAATTACATTGATGCTGGAAGTGATATTGTAACAGTTCATGCTGAAGTAACTGATGAATCTAGTTTTGGAGAAATTCATGATCTTTTAAAACAACATCAAGTTGGTGTTGGTTTTGCAATTAATCCTGATACTGAACTACCTGAATGGTCTTACAAATTTTTGTCTACGTTAGACCAACTAATTGTAATGTCTGTAGTTCCTGGAAAATCTGGCCAAAAATACATTGAAGAAACTCATGCTAAAATGACTAAATTGAATTTTATTCTTAATGAACATCATTTTTCAGGCTGTATTGAGGCTGATGGAGGTGTAAATATTGAAAATATTGGATCTATCTTTGCAGATGGTGCACGTGCTTTTGTTGGAGGTGGTGCCATTGTTGGACAACAGGATGCAAGATCTGCAATCAAAGATTTTAGAAATGCAGTTTTAAAATCAAGAAGACGTATGTTACTTGACAAAGCAAATCAATTGGGTGGGTCTGATTTAGTCAATAAATGGATTGGATTACATGTTATTGGTGCAAAACAAGAAGAAATTAAAAAAATTGCACAGGGGGCAGGATATCTTTGAATGAACCAATAATGACTGACATGCGTTCAGAATATTCAAAGTCACTAATTCAAGTTGGACATGATAATCCTAACGTTGTTGTTTTAGGTGCTGATACAACTGATTCATTAAAGACTTCTGGATTTGGAAAGCAATTTCCTAACAGATTTTTTAACGTTGGTATAGCTGAAGCAAATCTTGTTACTGTATCTGCTGGATTAGCTGGATCTGGAAAAATTCCTTTTGCTAGTACTTATGCAATATTTCTACCTGGAAGAGCTGTTGATCAAATTCGAAACAATATAGCATATCCTTCACCCCCTGGAAAAAAAGGACTAAATGTAAAATTAGTTACATCTCATGGAGGTTTATCTGTTGGACCTGATGGTGGCTCTCATCAACAAATTGAAGATATTGCAATTATGAGAGTAATTCCAAATTTTCGAGTTTTTATTCCTGCAGATACTGTTTCTGTTTCAAAATTAACACGTTTGATGGCATCTGAATATGGGCCATTTTACATGAGGATGGCAAGATCAAAAACCCCTATCGTACATTCAGAATCTCAAGAATTTAAAATTGGAAAAGGAATTACTGTAAGAGATGGTTCTGATTGTACTATTGCCGCATGTGGAATTACTGTTAGAATGGCTTTAGAAGCAGCAGAGATGTTGCAACAAGATGGAATTTCTTGTAGAGTTTTAGACATGTTTTCAATTAAACCCATTGACAATGAAATTTTAGAAAAAGCAGCACGTGAAACTGGTTGTATTGTTACAACTGAGGAACATAATATTTTTGGTGGAATGGGTTCAGCCGTAGCTGAATCTGTTTCTGAATCTTATCCTGTATCTATCAAAAGAATTGGAGCTCAGGATATGTTTGGAGAATCTGCACGTGATGATGAAGTTCCTCTACTCTTAGAGAAACATGGAATTACATCTTTTAATATGGCAAAACAAGCAAAAGAACTTAGGAGTAAAAAACTATGAAAATTTTTCTTGATACTGCTAATTTAGAATCCATAAAAAAATTCAATGATATGGGATTACTAGATGGTATTACAACTAACCCATCTTTGTTGTCAAAAGAAGGTGGTAATCCAAAAAATGCAATGGAAGAAATCACAAAAATTATTCAAGGTGATGTAAGTTTAGAAGTTGTCAGTACTGAATATTCTGGAATGATGGAAGAAGGTAAACGTCTTCGTGAATATGGTGATAACGTTGTTGTTAAAGTTCCAATGACCCCTGATGGTCTTAAGGCATGCAAATCTTTTTCATCACAGGGAATTCCAGTAAATGTTACTTTGATTTTTTCTGCAAATCAAGCTTTACTTGCTGCAAAATCTGGAGCAAAATATGTTAGCCCATTTATTGGAAGATTAGATGATATTGGTCAAGATGGAATGAATCTAATCAAAGAAATTAAAGAAATCTTCTCAAATTATGATTTTAAAACTCAAATCCTTGTTGCAAGTGTTCGTCATCCGTTACATGTAATTGACGCAGCAAAAATTGGTGCAGATGTAGTAACATTACCTCCAGGAGTTTTAGATAAAATGCTCCACCACCCTTTGACAAAAATTGGTCTAGATAATTTTCTTGCAGACTGGGAAAAACTAAAACAAAAAAATCCTGATACTAAGATATAGTGAATCTTAGAAAAATATAAGAAAAAATAAATCCAAAAAGGAGTTTATGTTGTACCTTTTCTTGAACCAGTACCTCTACTTGTACTTCTTGTTTTACCTTTGGTTGAAGGTCTAGCTTTTGGTTCTGGGGTATCTGAAAGTTTTCTTTTACCTGTACCTCTTCCTGTAGAAATTGTTCTATTTCCTGCAGCTTTCTTTCTTTCAGCTTGAATTTTTTTAAATTCTTCACCGGAGAATTTGAGATCGCCTACATCAACTTCTATAGTTCCAGTACCTCTTCCAGTATGTATTTTTACTTTAACCATGTTTTAACTAAAATCAAATAGGGGCTTTTATAACATACGTCTATTATTTTTCTATAAAAACAAAGTATCATGATTTTAATTTTTTATGATACTATTGGAATTTATCCGAAAAATCTCCACTATTTTTGAATTATCACTTGTATGAAATTAAATTAATTTTAAATTTATTTTATGAAAAAATTTAGAACATTATTTACTAACTACTGATCCAACCTAACTTCTTGAAATATGTGAACATCATAATTGCCGGTATTGCCGATGCAAAAATTATGACAATGAATGTAGTAAATGGACCTAATATCATCCACCCATCCTCAATCCCTCCTGGGAGATTAACATTCATTCCATAAAATGTTCCAATCACTGTCGATGGAATAGCTAATGTAAATATGATAGTTAATACAGCTAGTACTTTGTTTGTTTTTTCATTACTTAACACAAAGTCAGTATCTTTGTAAATTTCCATAGTTTCTCTTGATTCTTCTAATGTTTCTATAACTTTGTCTATGTGATCAATTACATCATCAAAATATAATGAAAGTCCCTCATCTGTACTATCTGAAAATCTTTTAACATTTTTTGCAATTTCTAATACAAATCTCTTTAGCGGTACAACTATTCTTCTCAATCTGTTAATTTCTCTTCTAAGTAATGCAATACTTCTAGCAACTGGTTTTGATTCATCAAACACTCTGTCCTCCATTTCATCTAAATTTGCAATAATTTTTCTTGATGTGTGTAAAAGATCATCTACTAGAGTATCTATAAGTTCATGAAGTAAAATTCCTGATGATTTTTCTAATAATCTGTCTTTCCTCTCATTATCAGAATCCAATTTACATGTCTGTACTAATTCAACTAATGGTTTTAGATCTCCTTGATGTATTGTAACTAGAAAATCTTTTCCAATGAATAATGACAATTGACTATTTTTTGATATTCCAATTTTTTGTGCAAGTGGTGGGAAATGTAAAATTACAAAGAAATGATTATCATAACTATCTAATTTTGGAAGTTCAAACTTCGTCATACAATCTTCTATGTTCAATTCATTGAAATTGTATTTTTCAGCTAATTTTTCAACATCTACTCTATCTGGATTTTGTAAATCAATCCATGTAAATTTTTTACCTTGTATGATTTCTATTTTCTTCTCAATAGGTATCTCTATTGATTTTTTACTTGAACGTAATCTACTGGTGATGAATCCTCGTCTCATGTCGAAAAATACCCTGAGTCTACAAATTTAAAGCGATCGTTACTACCTAGTAAGAAAATTACCTCTTCATAACAAAATAATCTTTTATTCTCAATTTGAGGCTATTTGCCTATCATATACTGATTGATTTTAAGATATTCTATAGTTCAATCTTAAAGATTATTACTGGATGAAGAAATTTATTTTTTTGTGGCCCTCGTAGTACAGTGGTTAGTATAGAGGATTGTGGATCCTCGGACAGGAGTTCGATTCCCCTCGAGGGCCCATTTATTTTTAAAATATTCCAAATTTACTTGATTCCATTTCCTCTTTAATTGCAAATTTAAATCGAGGGGATTTACTTTCTATGTTTTTTGATAGCCATGTCAAGAATTTTTTATCTGTTCCTTTTCCTTTCAATTTTTGAAAATCTTCGGCCATCATTGATTCTAATTTCTGTATCAATGTTCTATTTACACTTAATACAAAAAAATGCCATCCAAATGCAAATTCTGAATCTGTCATAACAAAATCCTCTTCTCCATGTACCATTTCTTCTAAAAGTGTTAATTGATGAGTTAATGCTTTACTTGTTTTATCATAATCTATGGCTGATACATTGATGTTAAGTTTACTTTCCATAATTTTTTTATAGATTTACAAAATAAAAGGCTTACACATATTTTTATTTTAACAGATATTCAAAATCAATATCAAAATGCATTTTCATAATGCTAATGTAAGTTTTAATTGATTCTGGAATTTCTTCTGTACACACTACGCCTAATTCTTTTGCGTTGATCCAAATAATTAATGTCTGTATGATTGTTAGAAATCTATCATTTTTAACTTCAGAACCTGAAATAGATTTAGTGTATCTTTCGGCAAATTCCCACGCAGTAACAAAATCTACACATTTAACACCAAAAACTGCTAATAATTGCTCTTGTAAGTTTACTGCTTTTTTGAATGGTACTTTGTTGATAATATATGGAAAATTAACTTTATCTGGAAGACAATTTGGAAGTGGTCCCCATATTGTAATAATTTTTGTTCCTGGTTTTAATCTATCAAATTTTTTAATCATCTTCTTTATGATATTTTCATCTGTAAACCAAAATAAGATTACAGTTGCATCTGATATGTCTGATTCTTCTATGTTTTGATGAATTAATTCTGCATTGATATTTTTTTCTTCAATATTTTTTTGTGCATTTTGAATTTTTTCTAAATTATTATCTATTCCTATGGCTTTTGTTACCTTAAATTCATTAATTGCAATCTCTATTCCTTTTTCATTGTTACATCCTAGATGGAAAAAAATATCATCTTTTCCTAAATTTAAAAATTTGAATATTTCTCTGAATGATTTTTCAGGTAATTGAACGTCTTCTCCACTAAGTAAATTTTTTGGAAGTGTTTCTAAATATTCTTCAATTTTCAATAATTATACCATTTCAAGCAAGAATTTATTCTCTTATACTTTCTAATTTTGATACTGCTTGCCATAATTGAGTTCTTACATATGATGGCATATTTGGATCTTGTGTGATATCATCTAGTAAGCTAATTGTATTTGCAGCTCTTACTGATAATGAATATTCTTCTTTTACTAAATCTACAACAAGATCAGTAATTGATTTCTTAATTGTTTTTGGAGTAGAATTAGTAGACACAATTAGGTTTAACGTATCAATAGCTTCTTTCATTGCTTGTTTATTTTGAACATCGTCTACCATTTTTAACACATTTTCTTAAAAATCAGCCGTATATAGTTACATCTCTACAAATACATTATCTGATTCAACTATGACATCATATGATGTTAAATCTCTAATTTTCACTGGAAATTTTGATAATTTACCAGTTTTACAATCAAATTCTGCTGCATGCCATCCACAAGTAATAGTACAACCATCTAACTTACCTTCAGACAAACTAGAACCTGAATGAGTACATGAATCATCTGTTGCACAATATTCTCCATCAATATTTGCAACTAGGATATCTCTTCCATCAATTGATACTTTGATCATTTTTCCAGGAGTAATATCTGATGTTTTTCCTGCAATTATTCTTCCCATAGTAATTTTTATCTGTTCATTGTTAATATTTTTTCTTATATGAAAATTCGTGAAGCAACTTCTTTTGATAAAATTTCAGTTTTAAAATTTTGTAAAGATACCTTTTCTTGGGGAGATTATATCGATAAGGTTTGGTCTTCTTGGTTAAATGAAGGCCATTTATTTTTATTTGAAAAGCAATTACCCGTTGGGATCTGTCATGCATTTTATTTTAAAAACCAAATATGGATTGAAGGAATTAGAATTGATTCTAATTTCAGAAGACAAAAAATTGCATCAAAACTTATCACACATGCTGAATTAATTGGCAAAAAAACTAACGCATTATTTTCTTATATGTTGATAGATACTGAAAATAAAAAATCAATCTCCATGGCTAATTCTTTAAATTATAAAATATTTCAAACATGGAATTATTATTCATTAATTCCTAAAAAAAATTCTAATTTTAAAATTGAATTTGACAAATCTCTAAATTCTAATTTTTTTCCTTACTATGTTGATTCATGGAGATGGCTTGAAACTAATGAGGATCTTTTATCTGATCTATGTAATCAAGATAAAGTAATAAAATCCAATTTGGATGGTAAAAACTCTATTGCTATAATTGGTGATTACAAACATCTTGACAAAACTTTGATTGTAACCTTATTTTCAGGCTCATTTGATACTTTATCTAATATCATTTCTTATTTACAAAATTATGCTATGGAAAAAAATTATGAAAGGATTCAAATTTTCACTAAAGAAAAATTGCCCCTTTTTGATTATTTAGAATACAAAATTTCATTTAATCTGATGAAAAAATCTTTGATTTAATTTGATTTAACAACTCTTATTGTATTGTTTAACGTTCCTAAATTTTCAATTTCCATTTCTATTTTATCTCCATCTTTTAGAAATACTGCATTTGGTTTGTTTAGCATTACTCCTGCCGGTGTACCAGTTGAAATTATGTCTCCTTTTTGTAATGTCATCACTTTGGTGATTTTTGCAATAATTTCTGGAATTTTAATAAACATATTACTTGTTGAAGAATTTTGTCTAATCTCTCCATTTACTTTTGTTGTCATTTTTAGGTCTTGAGGATTTTGTATCTCATCTGCTGTTGTAATCCATGGTCCACAAGGTGCAAATGAATCAAATCCTTTTCCTCTGGTAAATTGTTTATCTTTATTTTGAATATCTCTTGCAGATACATCATTGAAAATCATATATCCAAATATCATATCTGCTGCGTTCTCTATGCTGACATTTTTACAATCTTTTCCGATAATCAAAGCTAACTCAACTTCATAATCTAACTGTGTGACAAAATCTGGACATATGATATCTGAATTTGTATTGTTTAATGTTGTTCTTGGTTTCATTACTAGTGCTGGTTCATCAGGTGCTTCCAATCCTTGTTCTTTTGCATGATCTACATAGTTGAATGCTAGACAGATAATTTTATTCGGGTTTGGAATTGGTGCTAATAATTTATATTTTGAAATATTTTCTCGGTATTCTAATTCATTAATTTTATTCTTAATTTCATCATACCACCCATCAAACAAAAAATCTTTTACATTGATAGGAATTGGCACACCTGTTAATTCTGTAATTTCACTTTTTATTGCTATTTTATCGCCTTTTACAAAGCCATATGTTTCACTATCCCCATCTGTTACTCTTACTATTCTCATATATGATCACTTATGTGTAAAAATTGCCTGATTTTGTGAATCTTTTCTACAATATCCAAATCTAACAAATTGAATTTCTTCTCCTTCTTTTAATTGTAAGTAATGTGGTTCAGAATACACATCTAATTCCTCTAAACTATCTTCATTGAATTTTTCATCAATAAATAATATTTTTGGAATAATCATTTTAATCCTATGTGCTGTTTTTTGTGAAACCCATTGAATTTTTGGAATACTTGTTATGTCTCCATCTTTTACATATTCTCCTTCTAATTCGTGTCCTTCATTTGTAATCAAAATATTTCCTAATCCTAAAAGTCTAATCTGTGTTCCTTCTTTGATATTTTGTGCATCCTCTCCAGAAATGTAAAAATTCCCATCAACATCAATTTTCCTTTTACCCATATCACTAACTGGATGATTTGAAATTTCTACTGATGTAATTGATAAATTTTTTACTGTTAATTTTTTTGGATTGCTAACCATAAATAATCTGATACTATTAGCATCGACAAATTTTCTATTAAATGCTTCAAGAGAATCAAATGGTGCAAGAGTATTTGCTTTTGTTAAACCCAGTGACATGATGAATTTCCTAATAGCTTCTGGTTTTATTCCTCGTTTTTTTAATCCCTCCAAAGTTGGTAATCTAGGATCATCATACCATGAAACTTTACGGTCTTCAATCAAAGGTTTGATGATTCTTTTTGAAATTGGCATGCCTTTGAATTCTAATCTTGAGAAAAATCCTTGTTCTGGTTTTCTCATATTTAATGAATCTAAAATTGCATCAATTAGCTCTTTTCTTAATTCAAATTCTTTTGAACGATAAGCATGTGTAACTCCATCAATACTGTCCTCAATTGCGACTGCAAAATCATAGCTTGGCCAAATTCTATATTTTTCACCTAATGTGTAATGTTTACCATGTATTATTCTAAATAATACTGGATCTCTCATTACTGCATTATCTGCTTTCATATTTCCACGAAATCTAACAATTGCTTCACCTGGCTTAAACTTGGTTTCCATTTTCCCCCAATTACTAATATTTTTATCAATATCTTCTCTACTGCATTTGCATGCTTTTCTTTCTCGTCTATTTTTACTAATATTCTCTCGTTTACATTTACAAATGTAGGCTTTTCCAGAATTAATTAATTCCATTCCTTTTTCATAAAACACTTCCATATCGTCTGAAGTATTTTTTACTATGTCAAATTTTATCCCTAACCATTCTAATCCAACTTTAATTGCTGCATGGTATTCCATTCTTTCAGCTTCAGGATTTGTATCATCCATTCTTAGAATAAATTTTCCTCCATACATTTTTGCATATTCTGAATTGATTATGGCTGCTTTTGCGTGTCCTATGTGTGGATAACCATTTGGTTCTGGTGGAAATCTTGTAATCACTTTCCCTTGTTGTGCATTTTTTAATTCAGGTAATCCTTTCCTTTCTTCAATTTTTTCTTTAGGGATTAAAATCTCTGGAAAATTTTTATCAATCTCTTTTTTTTGTTCTTCTATTGATAATTGATTCACATTAGATACAATTTCTGCAATATCTGCTGAAATTTCTTTTACTTTAGTTCTAAATTCAGGTTTGGTTCCAAGAATTTTTCCTAAAATTATTTTTTCTTTAGTTTTACCTTTATGTTCAAATGCATTTTGAAGAGTCATTTTTCTAATTTCTTTTCTAATTTCTTCATCCATACTAGTTCTACCTATTGTAACTATACACTTCGCCTAACTACAAAATCTAATAATGTTGTTAATTCTGCTTTTGCAGAGCCTGAATATTTTATTAGTGATTTTTCAGACTTGTCTGCATATTTTAGAGCCTGGTTTCTAACTCTGTCTTCAATATCTAGGGAACGAATTACTTCTAGAGCCTTGTTCAGGTCCTTCTTTGAAATTTTAGAATTTCCAAATGCTTTAAGGATTATTTTCTTCTCGTTGCCTTTTGCTAATTTAATTGCCATTAAAATTGGAAGTGACTTTTTACCTTCTCTTAAATCATTTCCAACTGGTTTTTTTGTAACTTTAGGATCTCCCATAACTCCTATCAAGTCATCAGTAATTTGAAATGCTATTCCTAAGTTTCTTCCAAATGCCGAAAGATTTGAAATATCTTTAGGTTTGTTTGTTGCACAAATTGCCCCCATTGCACAAGACACATCAAATAATGCTGCTGTTTTTTTACCTATCATTGTAATGTATTCTGCTTGTGTTGGAATCTTTTTTTCATCTGCCATTTTAATGTCTAATAACTGACCTTCACAAACATCTACACAAGCTTTTGCGAGTCTAGATATCAGATGTGTAGTTGCTTTTGGTGATAATTTTGATTCTGAAATTATTTGAAATGCTTTTGAAAATAAAACATCCCCTGCTAAAATTGCAACTGGCATGCCAAATTTTTTATGTACTGTTGGAACACCATGACGCATATCGTCATTATCCATTATGTCGTCATGTACTAGAGTAAAATTATGAACCATTTCTACAGCACTTGCAGATATCATTGCGTCAGATGATTTACCACCTAAAATTTGACAACTTCTAATTACCATGTATGGTCTAAGTCTTTTTCCACCATTAACAATAAGATGTCCTGCTGCATCATAGAGTTTTTTTGGATTACCTTTTAATTTTGAATTAAGATATTTGTTTACAATTTTAGCATTATTTTCAATTTGTTTAGTTTTTTTCATTTATTAGTCTCCATTTCTCTGTTGGAATGTGGGTCTTAATTGCTTCTTGCAATCCTTCATGAATTTCAGTATTTATCCATGCAGATAAGATATTTTCATATTTTTTGAGCATAGATTGTTCTGATTTATCAAGTAATTCTAATGCAATTAACATCCATGGACAATAAATTTCAGGATTTATTTTTATTTCAGAAATTAATTCTTGAGCTGAAATCCATTTAATTTCATCAATCTCTCCTTCAATTTCTTTTAACTCTGTATCTTTGTTAATCACCCCAACTAAAGTTCCACAAATTTCATTTTCGGATCCTATATCTTTGTATGGTACATGATATTCAAATTTATGAAAATAATCTAATTTTCCAGTAATTCCTAACTCTTCTGGCATTCTTCTTTCCCCTGATGAAACATATCCTTCTGATTCTCTTGGATGACTTGCAAATGTTCCATCCCAGTCTCCTGGCCATAACATTTTTTCTTTTGCTCTTTTTGTTAGTACTAGTCTTCCATCCATATCAAATAATAATGCAGTAAATGCTCTGTGTAATTTTCCGTTTGGTAAATGGCATTTTACTTTTTCTTCAGTTCCAATTGGATTATCATTCTCATCTACAAGTATTACCAACTCTTCAGACATTTCTCTTCCCTCTAAACAGCGTTCCTTTAAACTCTCTATTTTTTACCGCCTTAACTATTCTTTCAGGCTTTTTTCCATTAACAAAAAATACATTCATTCCCATTTTTGAAATTTTAATTGCTTCCTCTACTTTTCTAGTCATCCCTCCTGTTACATCCATTTTATTTTCTGAAATTAATGGAATACTGTCTTTTAATTCTGGAATTAATTTTTTTGATTTAAGATCTGAGTATAATCCATCTTCATTAAGTACAAAAATACACAATCTAGGTTTTAGAACTTTTGCAAAATGAGTCATAATTTTATCTCCTGATAAGATGTATGTTTTATTTTGACCAAACCATAATGCATCTCCATATGTGACTGGAATTAAGCCTGATTTTGCTATTTTTTCAACTTCTTTAATTTTATTTAAAATTGGTTTATTGCCTGACATAAAATCTGTTGGAGGTAATGAATATGGATTTAATTTATTTTTTAATAGTGAATCTAAAATAATTTTGTTTAATTCAATCATTGAATTTTTAATTATTGAAACTCCTCTAAAATCATATTTTTTTTCTTTTGTATGCATATCGTATTTTACAGACCAATAATGTCCATACGATCCACCTCCATGAACAATTATGATTGGTTCTTTAATTTTTTTTAAACTCTTTGTAATATTATCAATTGTTTTTTTTCTAGCTGATAACGGTTTATTTTTATTTGTAATAATTGATCCACCTAATTTTATCAGAATCATGTTGTTCCCAACTATTTAGTTAATTAAAAAGTATTCAGTCCTTTGAAATCAATTTTTACAGAAAAGCATTCATAATTCTTATTTTTGAATTCTTTTAGAGTTTCGTCTAAATTTGATTCATCTGTTATTGCAAAAATACATCCGCCCCCACCTGAACCTGTTATCTTTGCTCCAAAAGATGATTTTTGTCCTATCTCTATTATTTTTCTTAATTCATTGTTTGAAATTCCTATAGTTTCTAAATATTCTTGATTTTGATTAGTTTTTTCTCCTATCTTTGCGGTGTTATTTTCTTTTAATAATTTTAAAACATCTTTTACAAGTTTTGATTCTTGATCAGATAATTTAGTAAATTCTTCTTTATTTTTAATTTCAAATTGTTTAACTTTTGAAACCATTGATTCAGTTGAATGTTTTATGTTTGAATTTACAATAACTAGCTGAAAATTAGGCTCATTTTCAATTTTTTTAAAACCTTGTTTTTTATCATATTCCATTATTCCTCCATATGTACATACAGTACAGTCTGCCCCTGATGTATTTTCAAAAATTGTTTTTTCAGCTTCTATTGCATGTTCTAAAATTTCTTTTTTAGATATGTCTCCAAATAATTTGAAAATTGCTGCAGCACCTGCAACACAACATGCTGATGATGATCCTAATCCTGCTCCTAATGGTATTTCGGAATCTATGTTAATTTGTATACCTGTATCTTGATTTTTAATAACTTTGTTTGCTAAATAGTAAAATGGTTTTAACGGTGAATTGATTTCTGAAATTGATTTGTTAGGTTCTAAAATTATATTTCCTATTTCCGAATTAATTAAAATTTTTTTCTCACTAATTTTTTCTGCAGTAACTGTAACTCTTTTGTTAATAGAACATAAAATTGCTTTTACTCCATACACTACAAAATGTTCTCCAAACAGAATAACTTTTCCTGGAGCGGATGCTTTAGATTTCAATTAAACACTTGAAATTAGTTTATTCGATTACCTCTTCGGTAATCTTTGCTTCAAAATCATCAATTTCATATTTCATTGATTCATTTTCTTTTAATTCTCCTTTTTCAATGAGAATTTGACGAACTAATAACCAGTAAATCGTTGCTAGTGCTTTTCTTCCTCTATTATTTGCTGGAATGATGATATCTAATTTTGATGTAATATTATCTGTATTTGCAATTCCAATTACTGGAATTCCTGCATTGGTTGCTTCAATTAATGCTTGTTGATCTACCTCTGGATCTGAAATTAAGACTATTTTTGGTTCAATGTAATATGGTAATGATGGATTTGTTAAAGTTCCTGGCATAAATCTTCCAAGAAGTTGTTTGGCTCCTGTCATTTCACAGAATTTTTCAATAGGTATTCCTGCGTATTGTCTGCCTGAACATACTATGATATTTTCTGCCCCTACTCTGTTAATGAATTTTGCAGATGTGTTAATTTTTTCTAAGGTAATATCGATATCTAACATGTATAGTCCTTCAGGACTGGCTTTTGTGATGAATTGTTTCATGAATTTTGTCTTAACTTGTGTTCCTACTCTAATCCCTGTTGAAATAACCTTCTTTTTGATGTCTACTGTTTCAGTTTGTTCACTCATGATTATTTTAAATCTCCGCCATGCCACATATAAAATCATGCCCTGATAGACGTAATAATTCATTTAATTTTGCAATTCTTTCGCCTCCAACAACGCCTACTTTAAGCATTTTTGACTTTGTTGCTATGCCTATGTGTGAAATTTGAGAATCTGTAGATTCACCAGATCGATGTGATGTGATTAATTTGATATTGTTTTGATTTGCAACATTTGCAAATTCGAGAGCATCATGAAGACTACCTGCTTGATTGACCTTTAAAATTGCAGCATTACATGCTTTTTGATTAATTGCTTTTGTTAGAATATCTTTACTCGTAACTGTCAAATCATCACCTGTTATTAGCATATTTGGAAACTTTGCAGTTAATTCTGCCATGTCTTCAAATGCTTCTTCATGAACTGCATCTTCTGCATAAATTAATTTAAATTTATCAATGATATCTGCTGCAAAATCAATTTGTTCTCCAGTTGAATTTTCAAATCCAGCTCTGTCATACAAGTACTTTCCTTTCTCTTCATTCCATTGTGTTGATGATGCAAAATCCACTCCTAACGAAACTTCTTTACCTAAAGTAAATCCTAAATTTTCACAAGCTTTCGCTGACACTTCTAATGCTTTTTGATTTTCTAATTTTGGTGCCCATCCACCTTCATCCCCTCTTCCGTTTGTAAAGTTGGGATCTTCTTTTTCTAAAACTTTACGTAATTCCTTATGAACCGATAAATTCGTTTCAATCGCATCTTCGATAGTTTTTGAACCTGTTGCACAAATCAAAATTTCTTGAATATCTGGAGTTCCTGGCCCTGCATGTGCACCCCCACCTAAAATATTACCCAATGGAAATGGACATTTGAATTCTGAATCTGTTGACAGTGTTTTGAATAATGGTTGTTCTAGTGATTTTGATGCTGAGTCCATTGATGCAATTGTTACAGCAAATGCAAGTGCACCTCCAATTACTGAATAATTATTAGAACTGTCTAAACTTTTCAAAGTTTCATGAATTGTTTTTAGATCTGATGAATCTAGTCCGATAAACTTTTGAGAATTCTGTGTTAATATCCTAAGACTCTCTTCTGGACCGCCATTTGGAAAACTAGTTGCTTCATATTTTCCTACACTTGCACCTGAAGGTGCACAAACTCTTCCTAAAAATTTATTATCTGATTTTATGTCTACTTCGATTGTTTTACTGCCTCTACTATTAAATAAAATACGTCCTTCTATAGAGGTAATTCTAGGCAAGTTAATCTAATTCAGCTAGAACTTCTTGTTTTCTCTTCTGAATTGATTCATAGAATGGAATTACTTGTTGAATTGTTTCAACAGTAGTTAAAAGCATTCTTCTACAACAATATCTGTTAATTGCTAATTCATTTAGAACTTTTTCAGGATCTTCTCCTATCTTGAGTTTAGCTTGATAATCCTCGAATTTATCTGCTATTAAATTTCCACATGTAAAACATCTAACCGGAACTAACACGATGAAAAAAGTCGTCAAGGATTATAAAAACCATACATGAATGTTTTATTGCGGATGTCGCCCAGCCTGGCCAAAGGCGCTAGCTTGAGGGGCTAGTCTCTTAGGAGTACGTGGGTTCAAATCCCATCATCCGCACTATTTTTTAAAATTATTTTTCAAATTTCTGTAATGCCTTGATTAATTCGGTTCGTCTTTTCTCTTCTGTTATTGCTGATCTGACATCATCTACAAGAATCCTATTAACATCAATTTTCCTTCTGGCTTCTTTTACAACTTTATCATATAATGAGAAAGTGTAAAGCTGAAGATAAAGGCTCTCCATGATATCAAAAATTCTTGTTGCCTCATCAATATCGCCTATTCGCATTTCATCAAAAACTCTTCTTTTCAATTCTCCTACACAATCTAATAATCCTAAAACATATGATTCTGGCATTACTGCTAATTTTTTATCTGATGGAATATCTTTTTTTTCAACAACTGCAATAAGACATGCTGCTTCCACAAATTCTTGTTCTGGTGTGATCAAATATCTTCTTAATTGCCCTGTTGCTTTTTTCTTATATTTTTTTAATAATACATCAGCTTGTTTTAAATTATTTTTTGCAGTTGTTAATTCTCCTTTATGAACTGCAATTATTGCTTTACTACATAGAATGATAATCTCTCTAGTATTTTTTAGTAAAAATTCTCTTGAATCCTGAGTTATTGCTAAGGATTTTGTAATTTTATTTAATGACGGTTTTACATTTTTTAATGTCATGCTTGACAATATCTCAAAACTAGGATAAAGTCGTTTGCTAAACTCTTATTTCGTCAGTTACCGTGAAAGTATCTCATTATAGTAAAGAATTATTTTATTTTACCTTCTAGAAAATTTAATTTATAATAACTGATTTAACATTAACAAATTCTTTGATTCCATAATCTGATAACTCTCTTCCGATGCCAGAATTTTTTATACCGCCAAAAGGAACACGAGGATCTGAAATTACCATAGAATTAATGTATACCATTCCTGCATCCACATCTTTTGCCAAATTATTTTCAATGGCATATTTTTCAGACCAAATACTAGAACCCAACCCAAACTCTGTGTCATTGGCAATTTTAATTGCTTGTATTGGATTTTTTACAGAAATTATTGGAGCAACTGGACCAAACACCTCTTCACGTGATACAGACATTTCTGGTTGCACATCTGTAAGTACTGTAGGATTAAAGAAAAATCCAATTCCATCTGGAGTATTACCACCAGTTAATATTTTTGCCCCCACACTAGTTGATTCACTAATTTGTCTTGCAATAACTTCACGAGACTTTCCACGAACTAGTGGACCTATGGTTGTTTTTGGATCAAGTGGATCTCCAACAACTTGTTTTTCAACATGCTCTTGAAATTTTTTTGTAAATTCTTCTAAAACCTCTTCCTCCACAATGAATCTTTTTGCAGCAATACAACTTTGACCATTATTAAGAAATCTTGATGCCACTCCAACTTCTGCAGCTTTATCAACATCTGCATCTTTTAGTACTACAAAGGGATCACTTCCACCCAATTCTAAAATAAATTTGTGTAAATTTTGACTTGCAATTTCTGCAACACGTTTACCAGCTCTAGTACTTCCTGTAATGGATATTGCATCAACTGGAGACTGTGCAAGTGCCTCACCTACGGTATAATTTCCAACAATATGTCTGAATACTCCTTTTGGAAATCCAGCTTCCTCAATTACATGTTGTAGTGTATTTCCTGATAATGGGCATACACTAGAGTGTTTTAAAACAACTGTATTTCCTGCAAGCATTGCAGGTAGACAAAATCTAAGTGCTTGCCAAAATGGAAAATTCCAAGGCATGATACATCCAATTACTCCTAGAGGATCAAAACGGACATAGCTACTTTTAGCATCAGTGTTTAATTCTTCAGGTTCTAAAAATTTAGGACCATTATCTGCAAAATATTCACACACCCAACTGCATTTTTCAATTTCTGCAAGAGATTCTCTGATGGGTTTTCCCATTTCATTTGTAATGATAGTTGCAAACTCTGTTTTTCTAGCATGTAAAATATGCCCTAAAGATCTCAGTAATTTAGATCTTTCAGAAATATCAAATTTTTTCCAAATTGAATTAAAAACCATTCTTGAATCTTGTACTTCATCTTTTACTTGTTCAACTGGAATGGCATCATACTCTGCAAGAATTTCCTCAGTTGCAGGGTTTATTGTGGTAATCTTCACAAATTTTTTAAACAATTTTTTGAAATTTATAGATTGTGAAATGAATCTAAAAATAGAGTCTTTGAAATATTTTTCAGATGAAAAAATAAATTATTTGAATTGATCAAACATTTTGAGATTATACCCCATCATGGTTGTCATAAAATTATCCCAACTCTTCACTGCAGATAACTGTGTATCTATGGAATATTTTCTAAACTGAGCATAGTAATTCATTTGTTGTAACATTGCATCTGTTTGGACTTTGGTATATTCTCTAAATGCTTTGAGTATCCCTTTATCAACTCCAAGTTGGTCTATCATTTCTTTTTCACATGTAATACAGGAATCAAAAGTGTTGTTCATACTATGAAGATATGCTGTGTATAGTTCTGAGAACTGTTGTACTTTTAGAGGTAATTGAGATTCTAATTTTTTTGTAATTGTGTGAGTATTATTTTTCATAATTTGTGAAATAGACGCTGTTTCAGTATTTTCTACTTGATTGGTATTTTCTACTTGATTGGTATTTTCTACTTGATTGGTATTTTCTACAGTTTCTTTCTTTACTATATCTGATTCACTCATG
>Ga0208391_1000296_pt1 | contig 28335 bp, 21 predicted proteins | sample Knorr_S23_td_Bot_FD_185612 | JGI IMG/M metagenome (GOLD analysis project Ga0208391, IMG submission 185612) | Marine microbial communities from Southern Atlantic Ocean transect - Knorr_S23_td_Bottom_ad_3770_LV_A (SPAdes) (version 2) | ecosystem: Environmental > Aquatic > Marine > Oceanic | place... | reverse complement strand
GACGAAGCTGTGCAGCATGGCGACCAACTCCGGCATGGAGGTCATCTCCACGCGCTTGGCCAGGACCGTGCCGACGAATGCCCCGACGACCATTAACGGGATTAGCCATGCGAAGTTTGTGATGCCGGAAAGCAGTGTCGCCGCCAGTGTCGCCGCGATGGCGATCGTCATGCCGGTGATGCCGAAAACATTGCCGCGCTTGGCCGTCTCCTGCGTGGAGAGGCCACTCAGGCTGAGCACGAACAGCACACCGGCGACAAGGTAGGCCATGGTCAGCAGGCCCTGATATTCGTTGGCAGCGGATTCTGTTGCAGCAAGCGTGATCATTTTCGAAACATTTTGAGCATGCGCTGGGTGACGAGGAATCCGCCCGCGACGTTGATGGTGGCAATCAGTACGGCGATGCCGGAAAGTATGGTCACCGCCTGGTTGGCACTTGTAATAAACAACATGCCGCCAAGGACAATGATGCCGCTGATGGCATTCGTCACACTCATCAGCGGCGTGTGCAGCGCCGGGGTGACGTTCCACACGACCATGTATCCGACAAAGCAGGACAGGGTGAACACGGTCAATTGATCGAGGAACTCACTCGAGCTCCCCCAGCCCAGCGCAAGCAGCACCACACAGGCGAGGCCCAGCAAAATCCCGGCGAGTGACGAACCGCCCTTGGCCTCCTTGGCCTCCCGCGACTCGACAGCGGCCGGCTTCGGCTTGGGCGGTGGCGGAGGAGTGGCCGATTGTGGCGGCGGCCAAGTGATTTCGCCATCGCGAACCACCGTTGCGCCCCGAACGATTTCGTCCTCGAAATCAAGCTTGAACGCCTCGCCGCCTCCGAGCAGGCCGAGCAGCTTGACGAGATTGTTGCCGTACAGCGTGCTCGATTGTGTCGCCAACCGGCTGGGCAAATCGGTGTAGCCGAGGATGGTCACGCCGTGCTCGACCACTTTTTCGTTGGGTCGAGTCAGCGCGCAATTGCCGCCGCCCTCGGCTGCGAGATCCACGATCACGGAGCCATCCTTCATGCTGCGAACCATCTCCTCGGTGATGAGGATGGGGGATTTTTTTCCCGGGATCATCGCGGTGGTGACGATGATGTCCACCTCGGCGGCCTGCTCGGCGAACAGCTTCATTTCGGCCTCAATGAACTCCTTGCTCATCACCTTGGCGTAGCCGCCCTCGCCGGTGCCGTCCTCCTCGAACTCCAGTTCAAGAAACTCCGCGCCCATGCTCTTGACCTCGTCCTTGACTGCGGGGCGGGTGTCGAAGGCGCGCACGATGGCACCCAGCTTGACCGCCGTACCGATGGCCGACAGCCCGGCAACGCCCGCGCCGATGACCAACACCCTGGCCGGTGGCACGCGACCGGCAGCAGTGATTTGGCCGGTGAAAAATCGTCCGAACTCGCTGGCGGCCTCGACCATCGCACGGTAGCCGGCGATGTTGGCCATCGAGCTGAGCGCGTCCATCGACTGCGCCCGGGAAATGCGCGGCACGGCATCCATCGCGATGGCGTTGACCCCGCGCTTGGCCAAGCGCTCAAGCAGGTCCCCGTTCTGCGCCGGCTGGATGAGGCTGATCAGCGTCGCGCCTTCGCGGGCGAGTTCGACTTCGTTGTTTTGAGGCGGTCGAATCTTGAGGATGATGTCGGCCTTGGCCCAGACATCCGTAGCGGACAACACGGTTGCACCAGCTTGCTCGTAAAGTGAATCAGGAAACTTGGCCGCTTGGCCCGCGCCGACCTCGACTGCCACTTCAAAGCCAAGCTTGATGAACTTGGCCACGTTCTCCGGCGCAGCGGCGACTCGGCGTTCCCCGGCCGCGATTTCTTTTGGAATGCCTATTAACACGATTTCAAAAAAAAAGAACCAAGCGCTCCGCGCAAAGTTGCCTAGCTTGGTTCTGCTGTCTGGCGATTGATTGGTTTCCCAACTGAAAGAACCGGGACGCTAACAAACGCCCAAGGCTATTCAAGCCCTTAAACTTAAACGCCCGCGAGCGCGCTGCCTTGGGTGACGCCGGGCGCGGGGAGGAGGCTGGACCCGGTGAGGTATTGGTCGATGGCGCGGGCGGCGCCTCGGCCTTCGTTGATGGCCCAGACGACGAGGGATTGGCCGCGGCGACAGTCGCCGGCAACAAAGACGCCTTCGAGGTTGGTGGTGAATTCGCCGTGCTCGCCGATGAAAGTCTGCCAGTTGCCGCGCGGGTTTTGGGTCTCGAGCCCGAGCATTTCTCCGACCGCCAACTCGGGGCCGACGAAGCCGGTGGCGAGCAGCACGAGGTCGGCGGGCCATTCTTTTTCGGAGCCTTCCACCTCGCTGAAGGGCGCGCCGCCTTCGACCGGTTTGCTCCAATCGACTTCGACGGTTTTCACGGCTTTGATGTGGCCGCTGTCGTCACCGATGAATTCCTTGGCGAGCACGTGATACGCGCGCGGGTCGTTGCCGTGCTTGGCTTTGTTCTCGGCGTGCGAATAGTCGAGGCGATAAATGCGCGGCCACTGCGGCCACGGGTTGTTCGCGGCTCGCTCGGCGGGCGGTTGGTCGAGTAGTTCGAAATTCACCACGCTCTTGCAACCATGACGCAGCGAGGTGCCGATGCAATCCGCGCCGGTGTCGCCGCCGCCGATGACGATGACGTTTTTATCGGCGGCCGAAGTGTACGTTTTGTCCTCGAGTTTTGAATCCAACAAACTCTTGGTGTTGCGCGTGAGGAAATCCATCGCGAACTGGACACCCGCCAACTCGCGCCCGGGGCATTGCGCCGTGGGATCGAACGGCTTGGTCGCGCCTGTGGCCATCAGCAGCGCGTCGTTTTCCTTCAACAAATCGTTGGGGTCGATGAACTGCATTTCGCAGCCGCGCTCCTCCATGATTTGCGTCATATGGCCGGAGGCGAAGTCCTCCTTTTTGCCGACGTGCGCGCAGGTGACAAATTGCACGCCCTCCTCGCGCAACAAATTCACGCGACGCTCGACGACGTCCTTGTCGAGTTTCATGTTCGGGATGCCGTACATCAGCAACCCGCCAATGCGGTCGGCCCGTTCGTAAACCGTGACGGTGTGCCCCACCTTGTTGAGTTGATCCGCCGCCGCCAAGCCGGCCGGGCCGGAGCCGATGACGGCCACGCGTTTGCCGGTGCGCGTGGCCGGTGGCTCAGGCTGGATCCAGCCCTCAGCAAAACCTCGGTCGACAATGGCGTTCTCGATATTTTTGATGGTCACCGCCGGGTCGGTGATGCCCAGCACGCACGCGCCTTCGCACGGCGCGGGGCAGGTGCGACCTGTGAATTCGGGGAAATTATTCGTCTGGTGCAACCGCTCGAGCGCCTCCTTCCAGCGGCCTTGATAGACGAGGTCGTTCCACTCGGGGATGAGGTTGTCGATCGGGCAGCCGGGGCCGGATTGGCAGAACGGCACGCCGCAGTCCATGCACCGCGCACCCTGCGTCTGCAAATGTTCCTCGGGCGGATTGGTGAAAATTTCGCCGAAATCCTTCATGCGCTCGATCGCGTCACGATACGGCACGACCTCGCGTTCAAACTCGATGAATCCAGTTGCTTTACCCATTGAAAATGTTTCCGCCGCTTGGGGTTAAGCGACCAACTCCTTTTCGCGTTGCCGGTGCTCCTCGAGCACGCGTTTGTAATCGGTGGGCATCACCTTCACAAATTGGCCCAGCGATGTCGCCCAGTTGTCGAGCACCTCGGCGGCCACGGTGGAACCGGTGCGCTCGGCGTGTTCTTCGATGAGGCTTTGCAGCTCGGCGATGTCCTCGGCGTCCTCCACTGATTCGAGTTCCACCATCTCCATATTGCAATTGGGCGCGAAGGCGTTGTCCGGATCCCAAATGTACGCCACGCCGCCGGACATACCGGCGGCGAAATTGCGGCCGGTGGGGCCGAGGATGATCGCGCGGCCGCCGGTCATATATTCGCAGCCGTGATCGCCCACGCCCTCGATCACCGCCGCTGCACCGCTGTTGCGCACGCAGAAACGTTCCGCCGAGCGCCCACGGAAAAACGCCTTGCCGCTGGTCGCGCCGTAAAGGCAGACGTTGCCGACGAGGATATTTTCCTCCGGCGCGAAGGTGGAAACCTTGGGCGGATAAATGGTGAGCTGACCGCCGGAGAGTCCTTTGCCGACATAATCGTTGGCGTCGCCCTCGAGCTCGATGCTCACGCCCTTGGCGAGAAACGCACCGAGACTTTGGCCGGCGGAACCGGTGAATTTAATTTTCACCGTGTCGTCGGGCAGCAATTTCGCGCCGTGCGCCTTGGCGATTTCGTTGCTTAAAATCGTGCCGACCGTGCGGTTGGTGTTGATGATCGGCAAGTCGATCTCCACCGGCTCGCCGGCTTCGATGGCTCGCTTGGCCAAGCGGAGCAACTCGTTGTCCAACGCGAATTCCAAGCCGTGATCCTGCGTTTGCGTGCAGTAAGTGCCGACGTCCGCGTGCGGTTTTTCGATGGGCGTGAGAATCGCGCTGAGGTCGATGCCGTCGGCTTTCCAGTGGTCGATGGCTTTTTGCATCTCGAGCGCGTCCACGCGGCCGACCATTTCGTCGATGGTTCGGAAGCCCAGCGTGGCCATAATTTGGCGTGCTTCCTCGGCAACCATAAACAGATAGTTGACGACGTACTCGGGATCGCCGGCGAATTTTTTGCGCAACTCCGGATCCTGCGTGGCGATGCCGACGGGGCAGGTGTTCAGGTGGCACTTGCGCATCATAATGCAGCCCATCGTGATGAGCGGCGCAGTGGAGAAACCCATTTCCTCCGCGCCTAGCAACGCGGCGATAACCACGTCACGGCCGGTCTTGAGACCGCCGTCGGTTTGCAGCACCACGCGGCTGCGAAGATCGTTGAGTACCAGCGTTTGGTGCGTCTCGGCAATGCCAAGTTCCCACGGCAATCCGGCGTGCTTGATGCTGGTGAGCGGGGATGCGCCGGTGCCGCCGGTTTCGCCGGAAATCAAAATGTGATCCGCGTGCGCCTTGACCACGCCCGCGGCGATGGTGCCCACGCCCACCTCGGACACGAGCTTCACACTCACACGCGCGGCGCGGTTGGCATTTTTGAGGTCGTGAATGAGCTGCGCCAGATCCTCGATGGAATAAATATCGTGATGCGGCGGAGGACTGATCAAGCCCACGCCGGGAGTGGAGTAGCGAATGCGCGCGATGGTGTCGTCCACTTTGCGCCCGGGCAACTCGCCGCCTTCACCGGGCTTTGCGCCTTGGGCAATTTTGATCTGCAACTCATCGGCGTTGGTGAGGTACCATATGTTCACCCCGAACCGCCCCGAGGCCACCTGCTTGATGGCCGAGCGCTTGGAATCGCCGTTGGGTAGCGGGTTGAATCGCGCAGAATCTTCGCCACCCTCGCCGGTGTTGCTCTTGCCACCGATGCGGTTCATGGCGATGGCCAACCCCTCGTGGGCCTCGGCGGAGATGGAACCGAAACTCATCGCGCCAGTGCAGAAGCGTTTCACGATTTCGTTGGCGGGTTGGACGTCGTCGATGGGAATCGGCCCGCCATTCACGCCCTCCTTGAACTCCATCATCCCGCGCAACGCGCAACGCGCCTTGGTGTCGCCGTTGATGTGGTTGGAAAATTGCTGGTACGACGCAAAATCATTCGTGCGCGCGGCGGTTTGCAGCGCGGCGATGGATTCCGGATTCCACATATGTTTTTCGCCCTCGGCGCGCCAGTGGAATTCGCCGGGGTTGGGCAGCGACAGCGTTTCATCCTCAGCGCGTTCAGGAAAACCAAGCGCGTGGCGGCGCAACATTTCCTCGGCCAACTCATCGAGGTTGACGCCTTGCACACGACTGGCGGTGCCCACGAAACAGCGGTCAATTACGTCGTCCCGCAAACCGATGGCCTCAAAAATCTGCGCCCCTTTATAAGAGTGCAACGTTGAGATACCCATTTTGGCCATCACTTTGAGCATTCCCTTGGCCACGCCCTTGCGATAGGCGACGACGATGGATTCGTCATCGGCGAATTTCTCGGCATCGGTCAGCCCTTCGTGGCGCGCTTGCCATAGCGACTCGAAGGCGAGATACGGGTTAATGGCATCCGCGCCGTAGCCGACGAGCAAACAATGATGATGCACCTCGCGCGCCTCACCGGTTTCGAGCACGAGACCGATTTGCGTGCGCAACGCGTTTTTTACCAAATGATGATGCACCGCGCCGGTGGCCATCAAAGTGCTCAGCGGAATGCGGTCGGCGGAGATGGCGCGGTCGGAAAGAATGGCGAGGCTGAAGCCATCGGCGATGGCGGCCTCGGCCTCGGCGCAAATGCGCTCGAGCGCGGCGGCCACGCCGACGGGGCCATCGGTTTTGGGAAACGTGATGTCGATTTCCTTGGAGCGCCAGCCGCGATAATCCATCCCCTTGAGCGCGTGCAATTCCTCGTTGGTGAGAATGGGATGCGGCAGGCGCAGGCGTTGGCAGTGGGCCTCGGTGGTGTCAACCAGATTTTTCTCCGGGCCAATGTAACACTCGAGCGACATAATGACTTCCTCGCGAATGGAATCGATGGCGGGATTGGTCACTTGCGCAAAGAGTTGGCGGAAGTAATCGTAAAGCATTCGCGGTTGATCGCTGAGACAGGCGAGCGAGGCGTCGTTGCCCATCGAGCCGACGGGATCGCGCAGCTCGTGGATGAGCGGCAGCAGCATAAACTGCATCGTCTCGGTGGTGAACCCGAAGGCTTGCATCCGCTGGCGGAGCGTGTCCGCGGCCAAACCGTGCGCGGTGCCGGCGGCGGCGAGGTCGTCCAGCTCGATGCGTTGGTTGCGGAGCCATTCGCCGTACGGGCGGCGCGTGGAAATGTCGGCCTTGATTTCCTCATCGGGAACCATCGTGCCTTTTTTGAAATCGACGAGGAACATCCGGCCCGGCTGCAAGCGTCCCTTGGCTTTCACGTTGGCGGGATCCACGGGAATTACGCCCACTTCGCTGGCCATAATCACGCGGTCGTCGTGCGTGAGATAATAGCGACTGGGGCGCAGGCCGTTGCGGTCGAGCACGGCGCCGATGTATTTGCCGTCTGTGAACGCGATGGACGCGGGGCCATCCCACGGCTCCATCAAACAGGAATTGTACTCGTAAAAATCTCGCTTGGCTTGCGGCATTTGGCGGTGTTTCTGCCACGCCTCGGGCACCATCAGCAGCACGGATTCCTGCAGCGACCGGCCGCTCATCAACAGAAATTCCAGCGCGTTGTCGAAGTTGCCCGAGTCGGAACATTCCGGCTCCATAATGGGATAAAGTTTTTGCAGGTCGTCGCTGAGCAGCTCGCTCCGCAACGTGCCTTCGCGCGCGCGCATCCAGTTGATGTTGCCGCGCATCGTGTTGATTTCGCCGTTGTGGCTCATAAACCGAAACGGCTGCGCGCGATCCCAACTCGGAAACGTGTTGGTCGAAAACCGCGAGTGCACCATCGCGAGGTGCGTTTGGAAATCGGGATTGCTCAAGTCATCAAAGTAGTTGAGCAACTGATCCGTGGTGAGCATCCCCTTGTAAATCATCACCTTGGTGGACAGGCTGCAAATGTAAAACAGCAACGCCTGTTCGAGCGAGGCATCGAGGCGCAGCTGATGGCTGGCGCGTTTGCGGATGATGTAAAGCTGGCGCTCAAAGTCATCGCCCTCCACGCCCTCGGCTGCGCCGATGAAAAGCTGCATGATGCAAGGCTCGGCCGCGCGCGCACTGGGGCCGACGTCGGCCTTGTCCGCTTGCACCGGCACGGCGCGCCAACCGAGGCAGGTTTGGCCCTGCTCGGCGATGATGCTTTCAACCGTGGCGATGCACTTGGTGCGTTCGGCTTCAATTTGCGGCAGAAAAACCAGCCCCGCGCCAAAGTGCCCCTTGGCGGGCAACTCCACGCCCATCTCCTCGCGGGCGACCTTTTCGAGAAAGCCCCACGGCAAGCCGGTGAGGATGCCGCTGCCATCGCCGGTGTTGGCCTCGCAGCCGCACGCGCCGCGATGGTCCATATTTTTGAGCATCTGAATGGCATCGAGCACAATCTGATGGCTCGGCACGCCCTTCACATTAGCCACAAAGCCCACGCCGCAGCTATCCTTCTCATTGGCGGGATCGTACAGGCCCTGCTTTTTGGGGAACCCAATTCTTTTAACTCTGTCACTCATTCCATCTAATCCCAATAAATCTGGATCACATCAAACGTTCAAAAATCGTCAGTTTTTCCAGGCACAACAGCCGCCTGACGATTACGGCTTAAAAAGACCCCTGTAAGAGGCCGGGCAGCATCCCACAGTCAAAAAGGTTGAGCAACATTTTAATGTCTAATGGTGTTCATTAGTTTTGCTTATGAACTTAGCAGCAAACGTGGTCATTTCATCCGTTTTTTCACCTCCGTGCTAATCCGTGAAATTCGTGTCTCGACTCAAAATCCCCTCGCGCTTGGCCAATTGCTCGAGGTGGGACGCCGCGTTGGCCATCGCCTCCGGCTCGCTCGCCAAGTCCGGCACCAACGCGGCCAAGCGCCAAAAGAGTCGCTTCCGGGGTTCGACCTCCGCTTGGCCAAGCGCCAACTGACCGGCCAAGCCAATGCACGGTTTGCCAAGTCGCCGGCAAAGCGCCGCGATCTGCCCTGTCCCCTTCCCCATCAGCGTCTGCTCGTCGATCGCCCCCTCCGCCGTCACCACGAAATCTGCTTCGCCAACTTTCGCTTCCAGCTCGGTCGCCTTGGCGAACACCTCGAAGCCGGACTCAATCGTCGCCCCGGCAAACGCCATCAACCCAAAACCCAGCCCTCCCGCCGCCCCGGCGCCCGGCGTCACCGAGAAATCACTGCCAAGCGTCTCGGCGGTGACCTTGGCCAAGCGGCCGAGGCAGGCGTCCGCCTTGGCGAAATCCTCCGGGCGCATGCCCTTCTGCGACCCATAAACCCACGTGGCCCCATCGACACCGAGCAGGAGGTTTTGAACATCACTCGCCACCGTCACGCCTGGCCAAGCGCGGCTTGTCGGCGACTCGATCAAAGCCAGGTCGTCGAGCCGTGTCCACTGCTCAATCGGTTTGCCCGACTCGTCGCGGAACACCCAGCCGAGCGCCCGCGCCATTCCGAATCCGCCGTCGTTTGTCGCGCTGCCCCCGATGCCCGTTAGGCAGTGCGCCGCCCCCGCTTGCCCAGCGGCAAGCAGCATTTGCCCCACTCCGCGCGTGTCCAAGTCGAATGGATGAGACCGCCCCCGCGGCAACAAGGCCAAGCCGTTCGATTGCGCCGTCTCTACCACCGCTTGGCCGGACTCGGAATCAAACCACCAAGCTGCCGGCCGCGCTTGGCCCGCCGCATCGACAACCTCGACAACCTGCTTCTCCAACTCAAGCGTGCCCGCCATCACCGGCCCGAAGCCGTCCCCGCCGTCACTCATCGGCAGCAGCGCCAGCGTGTCACCCGGGCAGTCCGCCGCCCAGCCACGGGCGATCGCCCCGGCCGCTTCCAGCGCCGAGAGCGACCCCTTGAATTTGTCCGGAACAATGAGAATTCGGCGTGTCATGGCACGGAAAAAGGTTGCCTCGGAAATAGTTTATGGCAATCTGTTTTCGCGTTTGAGGAAATCAAAATGGAAAAACCAAATATAATCGCCTACATGAAGCCATCCTGCGGCTGGAGCAATGGCGTCCGCGCCGTTATGCAAAAGTACGACCTACCGTTCGAGGATCGCGACATCATCAACGACCCCAGCCAACGGCAGGAGATGATCCAGAAAACCAACCAAATGCTTCAGCCGTGCGTTGAAGTTAATGGCAGTATGCTGACTGATGTAAGCGGCGAGGAGGTCGAGGCCTATCTGCTGGCCAACAGTCTGGTGGAAAACACCGACCGCGAAGCCGGCGCACCGACCAACCAGCCGTGCGAAAATGAAATGAGCGAAAGTGAAATCAACTTCCGCTAAGCCAAGCCGGACAAACCAATTCCAGGGCGGCTCTCAGCCGCCCTTTTTTTGTGCCTTGGCTTGATCGTACTTGATGAACGCCGCGACGAGGCCGGAGCCGACGAGAAAGGCGATGAGCGTCCACATCGTGTTGGCGTCGGTGGGCGGGTTGATCCAGTCGAGATCCACCCGCACGAAACCGACGTTGTCGTCGCCGACGGTCTCAAACTTTCGGAACGGCCAAAGGGCCGCGAGCGACCCCGCCATCAAGCCGGCCAGCCAAGCCACTGTCGGGTCGTGCCAGCGCGACAACACCCACTTCAGCAGCCGCGTAAACAGCAGCAACCCGGTGGCGCATCCCGCCATGAACACCAGCACCACGAGCGCATCCCAATCGTTCACCGCCTGCAGCACTTCAAAATAAGCGCCCAACAAAATCATGATGAACGACCCGCTCACACCCGGCAGCACCATCGCCGAGATGGCCACCGCGCCGCACAAAAAATAAAACGCGATCCGCGTTGCCCCCGCTTGGCCAAGCGGCGACTGCGCCTGGGCAACTTCCGGCGCGGCGGCCTGCTTGATCTGGGCTCGTTTCATTTCGACTTTGCGCTTGGCATCGCTGAGTTGCTGTTCCGAATCGGCCGAGAAGGTCAACGCCAGCACCAACCCCAAGCCGACCACGGCGCTCAACCCCTCCACCGCTCCGAAGCGGCGGATCATTTTTACCGGCATCCAGATCGACACCAGAATCAGCCCGGTGAAAAAGCCGTAAGTCGGATCGTGCCACTGCTCGAGCAGCCACACCATCACCCGCGAAAAGACGACCACCGCCACCGCGCCGCCGGCGGCGATCCAGCTCAAAAAAGCCCCGTCGATTTGCCGCCACTCCGTGCGGAATCTCTCCTTCGCACCGTCCCGGAAGCCCGCGACACCCAGCGCAGCGGTGAGTGTGCCGAGGCCGACGTTGCCCACGGCGGCGATGAGGCGCTCGTAGATGCCAAGCGCAAGCGCCATGCTCCCGCCGCTCACGCCGGGGATGATGTTCGCAACCCCGATCAGGAATCCGTGCAGTATCGTTTTGAAGACAGCCGCCATCGCTCGCGCGGATTCCAACCCAGCCAGACGCAAATGGCCAAACAAAAACGGCAGCCGTTTTGCCGACTGCCGCTCGATAAAGGGGTTTGCTGCCTATTGCAGCTTGGCCAAGGTCTCCTTGATCGCGTCGAAATTCGGGAGATCCTTCGGGGTAGGCGTCTGCTCGCTGTATTGCACCACGCCGTCCTTGTCGATGACGAACGCCGCACGCGCCGCAACCGAGCCGAAGCCCATCAAGTCGTCGAGCAACACGCCGTAGTCGGCGGCGACCGATTTGTTCAGGTCGCTCGCCAGCGTGATGCCGATGCTCTCCTTCTGCGCCCAGGCTTCCTGCGCAAACGGGCTGTCCACGCTGATGCCGATGACATCTGCGTTCAGGTCGGTGTACGCGCCGAGCCCGGCAGTGATGTCGCACAACTCGCCGGTGCAAACGCCGGTGAAAGCGAGTGGGACGAACAACAGCACAGTGTTTTTGCTGCCAAAATTGCTGCTGAGGGTGACGTCGGTGACATCGCCGCTGCTCTTGGATTTCAGCGTGAAATCCGGTGCCTTGGTTCCTGCTTCAATTGCCATGTTTTTTTCTTGTTAAGTGGCTCGATGGCCGCGCTCCTTTTACAGCACGCTTGCCCAAAGTCAACAGCGCTTGCCCAAGCGGCTTGTCTGTGGGGAGGCGGGGCGGTAGCTTGGCGGCGTTCTTCGATCCTGGGAGGGCGGAGGGTCGCCTCCGGCTTTGCCGGGGGAGGAAAGTCCGAACTCCGCAGGGCACGATGCCGCGTAACCCGCTCCTAAGGGTGGGATACACGCGGGAGACGGCGCTTCAAGGCGTCGCCGACGGCCAGTGCAACAGAAAACAAACCGCCCGGTTCGCCGGGTAAGGGTGAAAAGGTGGGGTAAGAGCCCACCGCCCCGAGAGTAATCGAGGGGGCACGGTAAACCCCATTGGGAGCAAGACCAAATAGGGAGTCCGGGATTGCCCGTCCCATTGAGGCTCCGGGTTGGGTCGCATAAGATAAATGGCCCTCTCCGCAGCCGGCTCGTCCGGCTCGCGCAGACAGAATTCGGCTTACAGCCCGACCGGGATCGGAGACACTTTTTTTAGTTACGAGTTCTCAGTTCTCGGTTTTTTCAATTGGGACATGGATCTCACGGATTTGCAGAGATCAATTTTCAATCCTGAAAATCTGCGTTCATCTGCGTCCTGTCTTTCTTATCTGTTCGTGCTTTTCGTGTTTTTCCTGGTTCCATCTTTTCGGTTCTCGGTTCTCGGTTTTTTTAGTTGGGACACGGATTTCGCGAGTTATCGCGGGTGTTCAGGATCAATTTTAAGCGTTTGACACGGCGGCGGTGCTTCCATAGAGTTTGTGGCCTTTTGAATTTCTGAACGATGTCTGAAGAAACCAACCAACCCCCCAGTGCGGGCGACTCGCAAGAGTCCAAGAAACAAACTGTTCGCATCAGCCTGCCGCCCAAGCCGGCTGCCTCGCCGACGATCAAGATATCCGTGCCGCCTGCTGGTGCTGCCAAGGCGGCCTCCACCATCAAGATACCCGTTCCTCCCAAGAAGACGGCGCCGGCGGTTGCCACTGAACAAAGAAAAGCCCCTCCAGCAACGGCAGCAGAAGCAAGACGCAAAATCAGCGTGGATGATATACGCAAGGACGACGCTCCTTTTGAGGAAGAGAGCTCCTTCGAGGCCAAGCCCAAGCGGCAAAAGGCACGGGTTAAAAAAGCGGCTCCCGCCGACAACCCGTTCGACACCACCGTGGCAGCCGTCACGGCTCTGGGCGCAATTGGCTTGGCGGCTTATTTATGGATGCTCGGCCAAGTCTAATCTTTAGAATACTCATCATTCTTCTGTTATGGCCTCCGACAAAGTCGTTACATTAACTGCGGACAACTTCGACGCTGAAGTGATTCAGTCCGCCTCTCCCGTGCTGGTTGATTTCTGGGCCGAATGGTGCGGACCCTGCAAAATGATCGGGCCGATGATTGATCAACTCGCCGACGAGAACGACGGCAAGGCGACGATCGGCAAGGTCAACATCGACGAGCATCAACAGTTGGCTGTGCAATACAGCGTGCAGTCCATTCCCACCCTGCTCATCTTCAAGGGTGGCCAAGTCGTGGAGCAGGCCGTGGGCGCACGCAGCAAGGCTGACTTGCAGGGCATGCTCGACAGCCACGCCTAATCACGCTCTGCTGCCCGGGAGGATATGGCCTCCCTGATCGAGACCCCCAACAGCTTCCGGCGGCGCTCCGAGTTTTATCATCAACTCAGTGTGTTGCTCCAGGCGGGAGTTGGCTTGACCCAGTCGCTGGAACAAATCGCCCCTCCGAGCCAGCGTGATGGCCTGCACATTCGTGAATCCATCGACCGACTCAACGCCGGCGAGACGTTCTCCGAGACGCTCATCGGCCGCGAAAACTGGCTGCCCGCTTTTGACAGAATGATGATCGAGGCCGGCGAGGCCGGCGGACGGCTCGACGACACCTTACGCATCCTCTCCGACCATTACCACCAACGTTCGGCGCTCATCCGCGACGTGCTGATGAAACTGGCCTACCCATTGTTCATCATCCACTTCATCATCCTGATGCCCGGTATCATCTCGTACGGGATCGGCCTGCTTGGCGGCGGGAGCGCCAGTCTGCTCGGCGCATTTTTTCCGTCGCTGCTCACGCTGGGTGCGCTGTATACCGCTGTGTTTTTTGTGCTCTACCTTGGCCAAGCCAATCGCGGGTTTGCGATCCGCCACGGGATCGAGCGCATTTGGCATCGCACGCCGATGTTTGGTCGTGCTGTAAAGGAGCTTAAACTCTCACGGCTGTCGTTCGCGCTGTACGCGCTGCTCAACGCCGGGGTCAATGTCCGCGAGGCATGGGAGAGTGCCGCCAGCGCATCCGGCTCGCCCTGGCTGGCGACGAGTGTCCGCGCTTGGCTGCCGGAGCTTGATAGCGGCTCTTTGCCGTCGGAGGCTCTTCAACGGCGGAAGGATTTCCCCAGAACCTTCCGCGACCTCTACGCCACCGGCGAACTCTCCGGCCAACTGGACGACTCGCTACAGCGTCTGGCCAAGCACTACCACGACGAGGGCACGCGCCGCCTCAAGAGCGCGGCCGGGATAGCAACGGGACTGGTTTACGGGCTGGTCGCCATCACGGTGGCCATCATCGTCATCAGAGCATGGCTCAATTACATCAATATGTTCAACACCCTCTGACGCCTCGCGCTTGGCCAAGCGAAAAATCGTGTCATCCGCTTGGCCAAGAGGCTATGCTCCCGGCCATGGATGCGCTGCTCAAGTTGCTTCGGGAAAACGCCGCCCTGTCCATCGGGGATTTGGCCGGCATGCTGGAACTGTCCGAGGACGAGATTCGTGAAAAAATCCGCCAAGCCCAAGCCGACGGGGATATCCTCGGCTATCAGGCGATCCTCAGCGACGAGGCCAACGGCGGGGACGGCATGCAGGCGGTTATCGAGGTCAAGCTGACGCCGGAGCGCGGCGGGGGGTTCGACCGCCTGGCCGAGCGCATCTCCAAGTACAACGAGGTCAAATCCTGCTATCTCATGTCCGGCGGTTACGACGTGCTGGTCATCATCGACGGCAACAGCCTGCACGAGGTCGCCTCGTTCGTGGCGGAGAAACTGGCCACCATCCAGGGCGTCACCTCCACCGCCACGCATTTTTTGCTCAAACGTTACAAGGAAAACGGCGTGATGATCGGCGGCGCAGAGGAGGTCGAGCGACTGGCCGTCAGCCCGTGAGGCCAAGCGCGCATCACAGCCGCGCCTTGACGATCTCCATGTAGTTGCGCTTGCGCTTGTTGAACTGTTCCTCGTTGTACGTCTGCGCGAACAGCCAGCGCAACCCCACCTCCAACTCGTCCACCGACATCCCCTTCGGCTTGTAGTTCACGTCGAAGAGTGTGCATCGATCCCAGTAGCGTTCCTGCAGCAAGCGCCTCTCGCCGTGGAGCCGGTGATACAGCGGCGTCCCCGGGAACGGCGTCATCACGGTGAGTTGAACTTCCAGCAGACCGGAGCGCTCGACGAACGCGCTGACCTCCTCGAAAATATCCGGCGTGTGCCCGTCCAGCCCGAGGATGAAGCAGCCGTTGACCGAGACACCGCGCGACTGAATCTTGTCGATTGCCTCGAGGTAACGGTCGCTCCGGCTTTGCTTCCAGTTGCGGGGATCGACTTGGCCAAGGTCGCTTCCCGACGGACTCTCAAGGCCGATGAGAATTTGCCGGCAACCACTCTCGACGAGCAGATCCAAAAGCTCGTCGTCATCCGCCACGGAAATGTCGGTCTCGGTAAACCAGTTCAGGCCAAGCGGCGTGATGGCCCGGAGGAATTCCCTGCCCCATTTCTTGTTGATGAAAGTGTTGTCGTCGGCCAACTCGAGGAACGGCTGGTCGGTGACGCTCACCGCCGCCTTGATTTCGGCGATGACAAATTCGATCGGTTTCTGCTGGAACGCCGAGGTGATCCGCAGGCTGGCGGCGCAAAACTCGCAGTTCAGCGGACAGCCGCGCGAGGTCTGCACCGTAACACGGTTGTACGGCCGGCCGCGCAGCAGATCGAACCGCGGGTGGACATAGCTGGGCGGCTTGAACACGCCCGACCGAAGCCCCTCGTAGCGTGGCTGGAGGTCGCCCCGCCGGAAGTCCTCGACCAAGCTTGGCCAAGCGCCTTCCGCGCCATTAAGCACCACGGCATCAGCGTGTTGCGATGCCTCGTCCGGCATGAGGCTGACGTGCAATCCGCCCAAGACGACCGGCACACCCGCCGCGCGATAGCGATCCGCCAACCCGTACGCCTCGTCGATCTGCGCCGAAAAAGAGGAGATGCCGACGAGGTCAAACAGCTCGAGTTCGTCCTCCGGGTTCACGTCCTGAATTTCCCGGTAAAACACCTCCACGTCATCCGGCGTCAGTGCCGCCACGGTCAGCAGACCAAGGCTTGGCAGCGAGGCGATCACTTTCCCGCGATTGACAAACTGCGGCAGCGTGACACCCAACTCTGCCAACTCCGGCGTCCGGACGCGGATACCACTCATCGCGATCAGTCCAATTTTCATAATGCTTCCTCCTGTGCGGTTGAAATAAAATCGACCAGTTTTTGCAGCGTCCGGTACTCGCCCAGCAAGTGGTCCGGGAAACGGATGTCGAAGCGTTTCTCAACCACCGCCAGCAGTCGCAAGCTCGCCATGCTGTCGAGTTCCAGTTCGTGTACGAGGTCGTCCTCAAGGCCGATGGGGACCAGTTCCTTTTGGCAGGCCTCCGTGAGCGCCTGTCGTAGTTCCTGTTCAATTGTCGTCGCGTTCATTGTTCGGCTTTCTTGTTGTTAAATTGTTTCGCCAAAAAGCGGCGGCGAACTTTTCCTGTCAGCGTGCGCGGTAGTGGCTGCTCAAGGCAAATCACAGCGTCCGCCCGCAGTCGTGGCGGTGCGTTGTTTCTCAATTCAACGAATGCCTTATCCACCGCACTGCCGTTTTGGACACCCTCCGCCGGCACGACAAAGAGCGTTGGTAGATCGTTCCCATCCGCGCTAACCCTGGGCGCGACGCACCATTCCGCGAACAGCGGGCTGGCGTAACACGGCTCGATCTCCTCCGGATAGATCGTCTCTCCCGCGGTAGTCACCATCGCCTCTTTGATGCGGCCGGTGATGTACAAAAAACCGTTCTCGTCAACTCGGCCTCGATCACCGGTTCGCAGCCAGCCATCCGCGAACGATTCCTCTGTCGCGGCGATGTCTCCGTAATAACCTCGAGTCACCATTGGGCCGCGAAGCAGCAGTTCCTCGCCGGCACCGATTCGCACCTCGACCGTCGGCAGCAATTGCCCGACCGACCCCGGCGGACATTCCTCAGCGTAACCCGTGCTCACGACCGGCGATGCCTCGGTCAGGCCGTAACCCACCTCGGCCCGGATGCCGATCGCCTGCAGTACCGGCGGCCAGTCGGGGTTCAGCGCCGCGCCCCCCAGCGCCAGCGTCTGCAGCGAGCCGCCGATGCGCGCCCGCACCCCTTCGCGGATCTGCGCCAGGACGCCGGGGCGAATCTCCTCCCGCAGCCGACGCGCCGTTTCGCTGACCGATTGTCCGCGCCGCTCCGACTCGATCACCCCGGCGGCGATCAACTCGTCCAGCAGTTCGTCGTACAGGCAGTGTAGCAGCGCAGGGACGCAGCAGGCGTGCGTGATGCGATCCTCGCGCAACGATTCCACCAACCGGTTCGGCAGGCGCGTGCCTGGGTAAACCACCTTGGCCCCGCAGGCCAGCGGGCCGATTTGGCCGACCATGAATTCAAACAGGTGCGCTGGTGGCAGGATCGACAGAAACGCATCGCCGGGCTTGGCGTCGCGAACCTCGAGCAGCGCGGCGAGATCCGCCAGCAGATTGCCGTGCGTCAACACCACCGCCCGTGGCTGCTGCGTGCTCCCGGAGGTGAACGCCAACAGGGCCACGTCGTCGCGAGCCGATGTCACTCCGCTCTGCGCCTGGCCACCGGGAGCCAGCAGTTCGTCCGCAATGAAACGAAACTCGATGCTGCCCACCGCCGGCAACTCGGAATGAGCATCCCGCCCCCCGACCAAGCCGCGCGCCCCGGCGTGAGTCGCGATGGCGGTCACCATCTCCGGCGGCATGCCCTGCACCACCGGCACGGCGACCAGCCCTGCGTGCATGATGGCAAACAACGCCTCCGGCCACTCCGGCCGTGCGTCGAGACAAAGCAGCACACGATCCCCCTTGGCCAAGCCGGCGTCGCCGAGCCGGGCGGCTCCGCGCTGGACGCCCTCCCAAAGTTCGCGGTACGACAGGCTGGCCGCGCCGGAGTTTTGCGCTTGGCCAAGCGCGCAACGCTCACCGTGCTGCTTGGCCAAGCCGGCGATCAACTCCGGCAGCGATTGCGATTCACGAACAATGTTCATCACTCCCTCCGGCACGCCTTGGCTGCGCCAAGCGCCGCGATCGCCATGGCGACAAACACAGAGATCGCCGGCAGCGGCATGGTGTACTTTAGCGGATGCCACGCCGCGGCGGCGAACAGGGTGAGCGGCAAAAAAATGTTGCCGAAATTCATCGCCCAAGCGGCGACGCGCCGTTGGCCTTGGTCAAGGTCGAGATTGGAGAGGTCGCGGGCGAGCAGGAGGTTCAGAATCCCCAGCCCAAATAACGCAATGTGCCCAAGCCGGGCCAGACGACGGGGAACGGCGTCGTACTCCCCGAGCATTTCCGGCACCGGCACCGGCCCGGCAAACGACCACATCCCCATCACCAACCCGGTGGCCGCGCCAAGCGCCATGCTGCTCCAGCCAATGGTCCGATTCATGTTCCAGTCTTGTTGCATCTTGTGTTCCTTTCAGCCGGCATTTTGCCGCTTGAGGTAAACCTAACACAGAAACGCCACGGATGAATCATTGAAAAAATCGATGGGACCATCGACTGAGTCGATACACAAAAAAAGCCCGCGACACTCGCTGGGTCTTTCTTTTTAGGTTGGTGTGAGAAGTGAATCTACGCCTTGCCGAGCAGGTGTTTGTCCATTCGGTCGTGGACGTCTTTCATCCGGTCGCGGTTGCCGCCACCGACCTCCGCCGTGGACCAGCCGGTGAAGCCGATCTCCGCAAGCGCACGGCGCACGTCCTGCCAGTCGACGTCACCGTCGCCGATCTTGCAGAAGCCGTTCGACTTGCCCCACCCCTTCACGTCGAGCTTGACGATCCGTTTGCCAAGCGTGCGAATCCACTCGGCCGGCTTGCCGAAGCGCTGGTGGTTGCCGATGTCGAAGTAGCTCCCCACCCACGGGCTGTCGATCTCGTCGAGGTACTTGGCCAACAGGTCGGCGGTTTGGTTATTGTCGCCTTTCGGGTCGTACAGGAAACCGTTCCAGACATTCTCGATCAAAACATGGATGCCCAGTTTTGCGGCCAAGGGCAGTGCCCAGTGAATCTGCTCGATCGAGCGATCCCAAACCTGCTGGTGATTCTCGTTCTCTGCATCGCGAACAGCACCCGGCACCAGAAGCACCGCTGAACCTTTGACCAAGTGGGCGTCGCGGATGGCTGTCCTAAGCCCGTCGAGCCCCTTCCGGCGCGTATTGGCATCCGGAGAAGAGAGCCGTGTGACCCAGTGGATCGAATCAACAACGCCGTGAATCGGGAGGCCGGTTTCGCGGCTGGCGGCCAGGGCTTCCTTTTTGTCCACGCCGCCCGGGCTGTTGAGTTCCACCCCGTCGTAGCCAATCTCCTTGAGCAACTTGAACTTTTCGGCGATGGAGATTTTCTCATTGAACATGCCGAACTTGATCGACTTGAGAATGCGCGACTTGAGGCGCGGCTTGTCGTCGGCCGCCTCGCCAAGCGCCGGCAGCGCGGTGGCGGCCAAGGCCAAGCCGCCGGCTTTCCCGAAGTCGCGGCGATTGATGCTCGGCTCGCTCATCGCTTTAAACGAAAGGCGTGAGGCCCGGCTTGGCCAAGGGCGGCGGCGTGTGCTTGCCGGTCTTCCAGTTCATGTCTTTCGGGTAGCGATCCTCCTTCGCACTGAGTATCTGCTCGTAGGTGATTTCCTTGCCGGTGTAGGCGGCGGTACGGCCCATGATCGCCATCATTGTGCTGAGCGCCATGCGGTCACCGTTGTTGATCGGCTTGCCGGCGCGGATCGACTGGAACAGTTCGTTGTGCTCAATCTGATACATGTTCCCTCTCTTGCCGTCGTAGCTCCAGCGGCCCTTTGCGTTCTCGATGAAGATGCTGCGCGCGATTTCACCGCGACCCTTGGTGCCGAGCAGGTAATCGCTGGTTTCATTGTGGCACCGGCGCTGCTGGCGCTGGGCCATGAAGGCGCGGACGCCCTCCGGGTACGAGTAGTTCACCTCGATATGATCGAAAATATTGCCGCTGTTGTTGGGGATGCCTCGACCGCCAACGGCCGTGCAACTGACCGGGGGCTTGTCCCGCATGGTCCAGGCAATCTTGTCAATGCTGTGCACTGCCTGCTCGACCAATCCGTCGCCGCCGAGCCATGCGAAGTTGTACCAGTTGCGCACCTGCCACTCGATGTCACTCCACTCCGGCTTGCGCTCGGAATCAGGGCGCATCGGCTTGACCGGGCCGGTCAGGTAAGTGGCGTAAACCGACTGAATGTCGCCGATCTCGCCACCGAGAATGCGATCATAAAAGGCGCGGCGCTCGTGGTCGTAACGCCAGCAAAAACCGGCGACGATCGCCAGGTTTTTCTGCTTCGAAATCTTTACCGACTCCATGATGGAGCGCACGCCCGGCGCGTCGGTGGCCATCGGTTTCTCGATGAAACAATGCTTGCCGGCCTCGACCACGGCACGAAAGTGCAGCGGACGGAACCCCGGCGGCGTCGCGAGCACCACCAGATCCACCCCGCTGTCGATCAGCTTTTGGTACGCATCCAGCCCGACGAACTGATGCGGCACGTCCACTTTTTTCTCATGCCGTTTCTTGAGGCCGTTCACGGCGCGATCGACCTTGTCCGGGAACACGTCGGCCACGGCGGTCAACTTGACGTTGTCATCAGCCGAGAGGGCCTGATTGGCCGCCCCGGTGCCGCGCCCACCGCAACCGACCAGCCCCACGCGGATGGTGTCGCTGTTCTGCCCGTAAGCACTACTGCGTGAAATCAAACTCAGCGTGGCGGCACTGGCCACGGCTGCAGTTGAGGAGGTCTTTAGAAAATCCCTGCGGGTTGTCTCGCCGTCGGATGTCGTTTTGTTACTCATGGTAATTGCCAGAAAGCGGGGAGGCTACGCATCCCCAAAGTCGAGTGCAAGCCAAGCGCTTGACCAAGCTTATTTGATATTTGAAAAGTCGGTGCCGCCGAGAAAGTCGTTCACGATTTTCTTCACCAAGCGGCCGTCCTTCGTCGATTCCTTGTAAACTTTTTGCCAAGCCGGGTCGGCCAAAAACGCCTTAAACGCTTTGTTCCGCGCCTCGCGACTTGGAAAAGCCAGCATGTAAACAAGCTTGTTTTCCTTGTTGTCGGTCGGCACCCAGTAGCCGACGTTGGTCATGCCGTGCTTCTTAAACAGCGCCACCGTGTGATCGCGAAACCGGGCCAGCAGCGCGTCGAGCTTGCCCTCGTTGGCGTAGTAGGTGCGAATCTCGAAGACGCGGTTTTTCTCCTCGGCCTGCGCAAAATCCAGACCCGCAACCGGGCTCCAGAAAAACGCAGCCGCCAACAAAACAAGACAATGAGTTTTTTTTAACATGATTCGAATGATGCCTGCGCATCGCAACACCCCCCGCCCCGCCTGTCAAAGACTAATTGCGCGATCGACGCTTCGACTTGGAGCGCAGATCCCACGCCTCGACCCATTTTTCGCCGGTGAACTTCATGCCGAAGTCGCTGACGAGGCGGCGGCTCATGTCGCCCAAGTGGCCCGCACCGTAAAAAATCCCGATCCGCTTTTTGCCCTTGGCCAACTGCTCGCGCAGCACCTCCAGCGCAATGAGATTGCGCTCGGTGATAATGGTCGAACCCTTCTCGCCGCCCAGCGTGTCGAGGATGTCCGTCGTGGCGAACTGCTGTGCCATCACCCGCTTCAGCGCCAGTTCCCGGTCGCTGGAAAAAAACGCGAACAACAGCGCGAAGTCACTCGCACCGCCCTGCTTGTTCGCCCGTTGCTGAGCCAACCCCTCCATGAACAACTGCATGAACATCGTGAAAAACGACTCGCCGCGATCCTTCATTTTCTGGGCGAACTCCTCGGGCGACATGTCGGCGTGCACCATGTTGGGCGCGTCGTAGTCGATCCCGTCGAGTTGGAACGAAAGCCCGAGCATGTCCTTTGCGCCAAGTTGCATGCCGCCGATCAAGGTCATGCCCGCCTCAAAACTTTTCTCCTCCACGCCTGACCCCGGGTCGGTTCCCCCCGTGGTTCTCGGCTCCGGCTTGTCCCTGTCCTTCCATCGCTTGGGCGAGCCACCGGCTTCATCCTTCTCCGCTACCATCTCGTACAGGAGCGCGTCGTACTTTTTGAAACTGTTGTCGAGTTTTTGAAAGTAAGCCTTGTCGCCGATGTGGATGGCGCCGATCAAGTCCACCGTCACGCCGGCCTTGGCCAGTTTCTCATCGGTCGGCACGAACCGGATGATCGACGTGTCGAGCGACTGCGGGATGCGTGGCCGCTCCGGGTTCATTGTCATGCGGATGAATTTCTCGGGCAGCTCTGATGCCGGCTTGGCCTGCTCCGCAGCCCAGCCAGCGGCCCAACCCATCACCAGCAAACCAGCCAGCCAACCTGTCCATCGCGCCCTCATTTGCCGACAGGCTACCCTGCTTCGCCGCAAATTACCCTCCAAAAAACACCGCGCGCCGATATAACCAGCTCCGTGCAGGAGTTGACCGCACCCGACTGAGATGTCTGGAGTTGAGCACACAAAGCCTACTCACTGAGGCGGGTGAACGGTGGTGGCATCGAGAAGGCCAAAGTGGTGCTGGAAGAAGCCGCCAAGCTGTCCCCCGCCGAGCCAATGGTTCAATACAACCTGGCTTGCTACTGCGCCCAACTGGGTCAACTGGATGCCGCTGAAACGCATCTGGGTAAGTCATACGAACTTGGAGATGCCAGGGGGATCAATCTTATGGCGTTGGATGAGGCGGGTTAGCGGAGTTCGCGCTAATTTTATCGAGCAAAACCGACTCTTATGCGGTCATCCTACTCGGGTGAAACTAAAACCCGATACTCTAGCGGCCCCGCTGTGCGTTGCATTGGCAAGCTAAACAGCCGGTCGGAGGGCTTCCAACTCTACGCCCTCATTACTTTCTCAAGTTGCTTCGCGAGCTAATTTGCATAATTCGTATGCTTGGGCTTTGGACCCGTGGGTGGCTTCACGCCGTTTGCCAGCATAACGGCCGTGATGGCATCGACCGTTGCGAATGATGGCTTAAAATTACCGGGACGATATCCTTCGGCGATCAGAAGCGGCGTCCTGTTCAATGCATTCTTCGTATTCCAAATTCGGATATCAGCCCCCAACTCATGAAGGTATTCCGCCATGGATGGAATATTTTTGTAGGCTGCCCCATGCATCGCTGTTTCGCCATTGGAATCAACGGTATTGATATCCGCGCCAAGGGAAACCAGATACTTGACCGCTGCGAGGCATTCGGCTTCTGAGCCTGCTTCCTCTTCTGGGGCGGTACTGCCGATTCCTGCGGCAACCATTAACGGTGTTGTGCCATCCTCGTTGGGGATAAGCGGATCCGCTCCCAGCTCGACAAGCAGCTTCATGTAAGCGAGATCGGCCCTGTCGGAGGCAAGAAAGAAAGGCGTGGCTTCAATCACACTCACACGACCTCTCCCAGCTCGTCTTCCCTTTTTTAGACGGGCATTGACATCAGCCCCCCGTTCCACGAGCTCACGGATAAATTGATCACTGTTTCGCCGGCCGGATCCTCGGGGTTTCGGATCGCCCTCGGCAGACTCACCGATGTCAGGTTTACGAATCCACGTGAGCGAATGCAATAGGGTATAGCCTGAACGATCATCATTGGGATCAGCTCCTGCATCGAGCAATTCAACCGCCAAATCGTAATGCCCGTTTTCGGCCGCCAGTAGCAAAGGACTTGTCCCTTTCTTCGGGAGTTTGCCCCCGGATTTAGAAGGTTTCATCACCGCATTAATGCTGGCGCCGGCTTTGAGCAGCATCCTCACCACCTCTGTTCTGCCCTCTCTAACCGCGAAAAAGAAGGGTGTGTATCCAGATTTTTCCAAAGGCGATTGAAAATCCGCGCCCGCAGAGAGGAGCGCCTCAATAACATCTGAATGCCCTTCCGCAGCCGCCCACATTGCGGCTGTCTGTCCGTTTCGTTCCCTGGCACCGATGTCTACTCCTGCATTGATTAGTGACGTGACAGCACCGATATCTCCCGTTCGCGCTGCTGTCATTAACACCGTTTCACCTCCACCGGTGGTTGTATTGGAATCCGCCCCTGACTCAAGAAGCGCACGCACTAGTTTTGCATTTCCATTAACGCAGGCAAGGTAGAGTGGCGTGATGCCATAACGATTCTGCGCGGAAGCGTTCGCACCCAGATCCAGCAATCTTTTTCCAAGTTCCCAATTGTCATGATAAGCAGCCCAGTGCAGGGCTGTCATGCCATCGACTTGTGGAATGTTTACATCGATCTGACTCGATAAAAGCTTTGAAGTTCGAGCGGAATTACGCGCTTCGACAGCTCCTGCGAGCGAAGGGCTCCTCCCCTGCGCCACAATTGAAACGACCGCCCCGAATAGCAGAGCGAGGGTGACAGCTCTGTGACTCCACTTAAATCCGGATTTTCGGTTAGTGAATTGATCCATTCTGGACTGGGTGGCCTTCACCTTGATTCTTTTCATGGAGCAGAATTCTGTTCACAAGGACAACGGCTCAAAGAGATTGTCGATTTTCCCGTTGCTGTCGCCAAATTTATCCAATTTGACACCTACTTTGTCCAACAGAGTGAGATGCAAGTTGGCAAGTGGAGTTGGTTTGTCATAACGAATATGACGATTTCCTTTCATCCCTCCGGCGGCGCCTCCAGCGAGGATGATGGGCAGATTAGTGTGATTGTGCACATTCGGATTGCCAATGCCGCTGCCGTAAAGAAGCAAAACATTGTCGAGCAACGATCCGTTTCCTTCCGGAGTGTTCTGGAGCTTTTCAAGGTATTCGGCAAAAAGAGAGACGTGGAATGCATTGATTTTCGCCATTCGCGCAATCTTGTCGGGATCATCTCCATGGTGCGAAAGTGGATGATGCGGGTCCGGAACCCCGATTTCGGGATAGGTGCGGTTGCTCGTTTCACGAGCGATCTGGAATGTAGTGACACGCGTGATGTCGCCTTGGAACGCAAGCAGTTGCAGATCGAACATCAACCGGGCATGGTCTGCATACGATGCGGGGACTCCCATTGGACGCTCAAGATCCGGCAATGGATTGTCCTTCGAATCGGTCTCCGCGTTTTGAATGCGTCGCTCCACCTCACGAATCGAATCCAGATACTCTGAAACGCGGGCTTGATCACTTGCCCCGAGTTCGCGTTTGAGTCGGTTCATATCATCAGCGATCGAATCAAGCAGGCTCGCCCTCTCGCGCAGAGCAGCGCGTCGCTCCTCGGGAGTGCCTCCTTCTCCAAATAGATTTTCAAAGACCAAGCGAGGGTGGGCTTCAGCAGGCAGTGGTGTCGTGGGGGAAGACCATGACAAATTGTTTTGATAAACGCAGGCATATCCATTGTCGCACTGGCCAACCGTCTGCATGAGATCCATCGCGAGCTCCAATGAGGGTAGTTGCGTTTGGTGTCCGATCTGCTTCGCGGCTACCTGATCGGCGGTTGTTCCCAGATAGTAATCGGAACTCTCCGTGACTTTGGCCTTGGCGGCGCTGAGAAAAGAAGAATTCGAAGTTGCGTGCGACCCCGGGTAAGCAGGTCTTAATTCCATGTTGGTGAAGACCGTCATTTGGTCCTTAACCGGTTTCAGTGAGTCCAGGATCGGCGAGAGCTTATCAAGCGTGTCTTCACTTCCGGGTGTCCATCGAGACTCGTCGCATCCCATTGGCATGAAAATGTAACCGAGTCGACGCACACCGTCTGCCGGAGTCTTGATCGCAGCCGTTGCTGCCGGAATCATCGCGTCTAAAAGAGGCAGCGCAAATGATGCGCCTGCTCCTTTTAGAAAGGTTCTTCGGGGTAATGATTTTCTAGTTATGAATCTCATGACGTTTTCGTTTAGTTCTAGCTTCAATGGGCTAAGACGTGTTCGCCTTTCGACTTGGATCTCATCTGAAAGGGCACGCTTTTTGTTATTCCGAGTATGATTGTTGAAAAACGAAACTCGTCAGCCTGCGCTGCTCTGACGATCTGACGAATCGCCGGGGCATCGTACGATTCAACTCCCCTGCCGAGTGCGAATGTAAGCAACTTCTCACAAAGAGTGCGGACGAATAATTCAGGGCGCTCAAGCAGGCCGTTCTCCAGGTTTTCAACCCCGGCAAAGACACTGCCGTCTGGGAGCCCTCCCGATACGTCTATCACGGAGCCGTTTTCGAATTCCCTCCAGCGCCCCACAGCATCAAAGTTCTCCAGAGCGAAACCGATGGGATCCATTAGATCGTGGCAACTCGCGCAGGCCGGATTGGCTCGATGTTCCGCAAGACGATCTCTCATTGAAAGGGTCGCGTCTACCTTGTTCTCTTCAAGGGCCGGAACATTCGGTGGTTGCGGTGGCGGCGGTGTGCCGATGATGTTTTCAAGCACCCAATTGCCCCGGATCACGGGGGAGGTGCGTGTCGCATAGGACGTAACGGTGAGAATGCTGCCCTGCCTGAGAAGGCCACCGCGCTTATGTTTCGAATCGAGAGCGACACGTCTAAAGCGACTGCCGAATATACCGGGAATGCCATAGTGACGGGCCAGACGTTCATTTAGGTAAGTAAAGTCCGCCTTCAGTAAATTCAAAACGCTGCGATCTTCACGGAAAACGCTTTCGACGAACAGCTCTGTTTCCTTGCGAAAAGCTTGACGCAAATTGTCGTCAAAATCCGGGTAAAGCCTCAAGTCGGGCGTAATAGAATCGAGATTGCGCAAGTGGAGCCACTGACTTGCGAAATTATTGACCAAGCTAATTGAGCGGGGATCGGACAACATGCGGCGCACTTGCGTTTCAAGCACGTCGGAATCCCGTAGTTTGCCGCAGATCGCCAAATCAAGTAATTCCTCGTCAGGTAAACTGCTCCAAATAAAAAAAGAAAGCCTGCTCGCCAGTTCAAGATCGCTAATGTGATAGGCTGTTCCAGGTGTCGCTTGAATCGGCTCCTTTTCAACACGAAAGAGAAACTCGGGGCTGACGAGAATCGAAGTGAGTGCGCTTTCGATCCCTGCTTCGAACCCGCCGTCGTGAACCCTATCACGAAAGAACGCTATCGGTTTTATTAAGTCAGACGTTGAAATGGGACGACGAAAGGCCCGCTTCATAAGATTCGCCAGTATTTCGCGAGCGATAGGCTCCTCCTCACTCCCTCCACTCGGCTGTCTAATGAAGATTTTCTCTCTGCTCGGTGTTTGGCCTGCGCCTTTGGCTTTGTACGGCCCTGTAATGGAAATTTGGTAAACGGCCGGGGAAAGGCGCGGGTGGCGGTGCAAATTGAAATGCGCTTCGAACGGCTTCCGTTTGTTTTCAAGGAGCGAATACGATTTTTTGAGAAAGGTAACACCCACTTTCCGGGGGCCCGCGTGAACAAAAGTTCTCGTTTTTAAATGCTTGTCCACTTCACTGTGTCTTTTACCTGCACGCGCCACCGTAAACTGCTTAATCACCGCTCGATCAATCAGGATTTCCATCTTGTGGGTACCGTTAAGCCCCTCCACATGTTCATTCCGGTCGCGGGAGAGCAGAACCTCGATTTCGTACTCCCCATCCTGCGGGAACGTATAGGACAACAAGGCCCCGCCACGGGTGCCGATCGGGAGACCATCAATGTGTTTTTCCTGCGTGTAGTCGGCGGTAATTCGAAAGGTATCTCCTCGAAGTTTGTTCGAGGGTCTCCCAACGGCCAAACGGCTGATCTTCTGGGCCGCCGAGATATATCGATCGAGCAGGCTGGGAGAAAGCGTGCCGACAGTGACATTGTCGAATCCATGGCTTTCCTCGTCTTTGGGAAGCAAACTTGCCGCGTCGACCTCCACCCCGAGAAGGTCTCGAATCGAGTTCTGGTATTCCGTTCGGTTGAGTCGTCTGAATGTTTCAACTCGACCAGGTCTCGGATGGGCGGCAGCTTGGGCATCAATGTTTCCAACCAACGATTCGATTACCGTCTCATACGTTTCATCACTGGGGCGTTTTCGATTCGGCGGAGGCATCCGGCGCGACTGAAGTCGAGTCACCACTTTTTCCCAGATTTCGGAATGCTGTGTGACATCTTCAAACCGGATGGCATCGAGATTCAAGCTGCCTTTGTTCTCCTCCTTGTTGTGGCAACTAACGCAGTACTTGTTCACCATTGCCAATCTTGAAGAAATCGCAGGAGTTACATCCTTTCCGGTATTAAGGGTTAAGATCGCGTGATCAAGCCAATCCGCCCCAGCCGAATAGTCTCCCTCACTCGGACGTGGTTCATCAGGCTTGTCCTCGGGGGGCATCTCACGTTCGCGCAACATCCAGGCGACTTCTTCCCAAGTATCTGAATGCTGAGCCATGTCCACCTCAAGGATGCTCTCAAGATCAAGCTTCCCCTTCTTCTTTTCGGGATTGTGACAACTGATACAGTAGTCCCTTACCAATTCGAGCAACGGCGATTCG
>Ga0208391_1000287_pt1 | contig 28679 bp, 27 predicted proteins | sample Knorr_S23_td_Bot_FD_185612 | JGI IMG/M metagenome (GOLD analysis project Ga0208391, IMG submission 185612) | Marine microbial communities from Southern Atlantic Ocean transect - Knorr_S23_td_Bottom_ad_3770_LV_A (SPAdes) (version 2) | ecosystem: Environmental > Aquatic > Marine > Oceanic | place... | reverse complement strand
AGATTGAGCAACATCACATTACGAGATTTAATAATTTAAATAGATTTTGTAAATAATTTCCCTGGATGTTGTTGGACAATATTTTTTAATTCTAACATTAGAAGGGTAGAGAGCACTTCAGGGGTATCCTTTTTCAACTGAATACAAAGTGCATCTATGTGGATAGGATTCTGACTTAACTGTTGAAAAATCAATTCTTCCTCACAATTCAATTCGGGTAATAATTCCACTTGTTTAGGGGGTAATTGAAGCTGAAATTCTGATAATATATCATCTACATTTGTAACCAATCGAGCACCTTGCTGAATGAGTCGGTTTGTCCCAATAGATTTGGATGAATCTGTTTGTCCGGGCAGGGCAAACACTTCTCGATTTTGGTTTAAGGCATTAAGAGCAGTTATTATTGCCCCGCTCTTTTTCCCTGCCTCAATGACCAATACCCCTTTTGACAGACCACTGATAATTCTATTTCTTTTGGGAAAATTAACAGCATCGGGTTTTGTGCCGGGAATAAATTCTGAAATAAAGGCGCCATTTTCTAATAACAATTCCCACAGTTTTCGGTTCTCTCCCGGGTAGCAGATGTCCAGACCATTCCCAAAAACAGCAATGGTACTCCCATTATATTTATGCACAGTTTTATGTGCCCAAGTGTCGATACCACGAGCAAAACCACTCACGATACAAAAACCAGCTTTCATGAGATCCAGAGTCAATATCTTTACCATCTTTTTACCATAGGGTGATGGCTGGCGAGTTCCCACAATTCCCATGCAGGGTAATTGAGGAATGTCACCCATTACAAAAATACCAACAGGAGCATCATAAATAGTTTTCAAATGTTCTGGATAATCTGAATCCCAATATGTGAAATATTTGGCACCCATTGAAGCTGTTTTATCCATTGCCCGGTTACCAATATCTAAATCAATGCCCTTGGTTTTGGCAGCCAAATCACCAGAAATACCCTCCACCTGCATCATATCGGATTTTGATAAATTGGTTATATCCTCCAACTCCGGAAATTTCCGAAGCAGTGCGCGAATTCGCCGAGGTCCCATACCCGGGACTTCTGACAGGCTAATCAGCTGGGATTTCGGGATCATGGGTTTGGGACTGTATAAGTTCAGCTATTGCCTGAATGGCATCGTTTAAGTTTTGCCCACTTACAGATGATATTTGTACAATGGGTATTTCCTTTGCTATTTTTTCCAACTCTAATAATTCCGTTGGAATAAGGTCTGTTTTCGTCAACAGAAGTAGTGAAGGCCGTTTGATTAATTCGGGATTATGTCTCTTAAGCTCATTTTTGAGAGTAACAAAATTTTCATATATTTCTTCATCAATACATTCTACAAGATATACCAATACCTTGGTTCGTTCTATATGACGAAGAAACTGACTGCCTAAGCCTTTCCCATCAGAAGCCCCCTCAATGAGCCCGGGGATATCGGCCATGACAAAAGACCTATAATTTCCATATTTCACAATTCCCAAATTGGGAACGAGCGTGGTGAAAGGATAATCTGCAATTTTGGGTTTTGCGTTGCTCACTTTTGAAATGAAAGTAGATTTTCCTGCATTGGGAAAGCCCACCAATCCCACATCCGCCAAAACTTTCAGCTCTAATTCAATTTTCAGATCTTCCCCTAGTTGTCCGTCATTAGCAATTTTAGGAGCAGTATTCCGCTGAGTCTTAAAGCGTGCATTCCCAAACCCGCCATTACCACCCTTTACCACAACATAAGATTCATTTTCACCTGTGAGGTCTTTGAGAACCTGCTCAGTTTCTGCATTTTTAATAATGGTGCCCGGTGGAATTTTAATGATAATATCTTTCCCATTTTTGCCATGCATATTTTTGCCGCCGCCGTTTGCTCCATTTTCAGCGCGATATAAATGCTTCAGTGTGATATCTTGCAGGGTACTAAGTTGGGGATTGACTCTAAAAATAATACTCCCACCACGACCACCATCACCACCGCAGGGACCACCTTTGGGTCGGTATTTTTCCCGGAGGAAAGCAATGCAGCCCTTGCCTCCACTCCCAGCTTTCACCGAAAGGCTTGTATGGTCAATAAATTTCATTTAATTAAGTACATCAGAATTGAGTTTAGCGACAATCTTTATTTGCAATGATTTAAATGAGAAATACCTCTTCACCCCTCACCCAACCTCTCCCTCAGGAGAAGAGATATTAATTTATTAGATTCTCCTTGACTCCGTGGTGTAAATCGTATTGATAAACTTGGAGCATTATTTACATATTCTGGATGAGTGCATCTCCAAATTCGGAACATTTGAGTAATGTGGCTCCTTCCATTAGACGTTCAAAATCGTAAGTGACTGTTTTATCACTGATTGTTTTATTCATGGAATCAACAATAATATCCGCAGCATCATGCCAGTTCATATAGCGAAACATCATTTCACCAGATAATATTACCGAGCCCGGATTTACCTTGTCAAGTCCTTCATATTTAGGTGCCGTACCATGGGTGGCTTCAAAAATAGCTTTTCCGCTGATGAAATTAATATTCCCGCCTGGAGAAATGCCAATTCCGCCAACCTGTGCAGCCAGGGCATCCGAAATATAATCCCCATTCAAATTCATGGTGGCAATCACATCATATTCAGAAGGTCGAGTTAAAATTTGCTGGAGGAAGGCATCGGCTATAACATCTTTTACGATTATTTTCCCTTCCAAAATAGCCTTATCTTGTGCAGCATTGGCAGCCTCTTTTCCATCTTTCTCAACAATACGGTCGTATTCTGACCAGGTAAAGGTTTCATCACCAAATTTAGATTCAGCAATTTCATAGCCCCAAGTTTTGAATCCACCTTCGGTAAATTTCATGATATTGCCTTTATGCACTAAGGTTATGGTTTTCCGTTTTAAGCGGATTGCATATTCAATAGCATCAAAAACCAATCGTTGGGTGCCTTCTTTGGAAACAGGCTTAATTCCAATACCCGTTGTTTTAGGAAAACGGATTTTACCAAATCTCTCAGAAAAATGATTTTTCATGAGATCCAGAAATCGTGTTACATCTTCAGAGCCAGCTTCAAATTCTATACCGGCATAAATATCTTCTGTGTTTTCACGGAAAATTGCCATGTCAATTTTTGAGGGGTCTTTCACCGGAGAGGGTACTCCTCGATACCATTTAACTGGACGAAGGCATACATATAAATCCAGCTCCTGCCGAAGCGCCACATTGATGGAACGAATACCGCCGCCAACCGGAGTTGTAAGCGGACCTTTTATAGCTACAAGATACTCATTAATATAGTCCAGAGTTTCCTGGGGAAGCCACGTATCGGGACCATACACCTCATTAGATTTTTCACCTGCATATACTTCCATCCATTGAATTTTCTTTTTATCCCCATATGCTTTTTCTACAGCTGCATCTAAAACCCGTACTGCGGCTGCCCAAATATCAGGTCCAATTCCGTCCCCTTCAATAAAAGGGATTATGGGGTTATCCGGAACAATGAGCTTCCTGTTAACCATAGTAATTTTTTGCCCCTTAGTTGGTACCTGTACTTTATTCATTTGATTTTTTATCTTTCTTTACCGTTGATTTTTTCTCAGTATTATTACTTGGCGATTCCGATTTTCCATCTTTTTTTGATTCACTTTTTTCGGGAGTTTTCGACTCATCTTTATCAACTTTTGATTTCGGTTCATTTTTATAATCCGTTAAATAAAATCCAGACCCCTTAAATATCAAGCCGGTTCCTCCCGTAATAACCCGTTTAATGCTGCTTTCACATTTCTCACAAATTGTTTTGGCATCTTCACTCATTTTCTGAAAATAGGAGAAATGGGAATCACAATCACTGCAATAATAATTATACGTTGGCATACATATTCCTTTGAAGCGCCGCAATTGCGGACACATTTATAATGTCTTCTACTGAACATCCCCGGGACAGATCATGCACCGGTTTATTTAATCCCTGTAAAAGAGGACCCCAGGCAGAATATCCCCCCAGGCGTTGAGTAATTTTATAGGCGATATTCCCTGCATCTAAATTGGGAAAAATTAGTACATTTGCCTGCCCGTTTATGGGGGAGTTGGGTATTTTCAATTTATTCACTTCCGGGATAATGGCTGCATCAACTTGAACCTCTCCATCATGAATAATCTGTGGATATTTATTCCCGAATATTTCTACGGCATCTCTCACCCTGTCCACACGGTAATGGCTGGCGCTGCCTTTTGTGGAAAAAGATAAGAATGCTACCAGCGGTTCATCACCGGTAAGAAAATGGTGAAACTCAGCCGATTCCGCCCCTATTGCCGCCAATTGTTTGCTGTCTGGTTCAGGGATGACCGCACAATCTGCAAACGTAAACGCGCTGTTTCCATCTGGAGAAATCATAAAAAAGATGCTGGACACCTGATTGGAAGTGGGGCGAATCCCAATCATTCGAATTGCAGACCGGATGACTTCACTACTTGAGTTTACTGCTCCTGCAACCAGACAATCGGCATCATCACAGGCTACCATTGCCATGGCAAAATGCAGCGGGTCATTCAAGAATTCCCTGAGGTTATCAGCTGGCCAATTATCGGTAAAAGGTAATTTGTTGAGAAAGTCCAGATAAATATCAAGATTATCCTGAAAATCTTCAATATTTAAAATATCAAAATCCATTGAGATTAATTCTCTGGCAGCCTCGCGTACCCGAACATCCGTCATTTCCGGCAGAACAATTTGAGCTCCGGCCTCCTTCCCCAAATTAATTATTCTATCCCGGTATTTATTCATAGCCATATTTTTCTTTCAGGGCTTTATCCACATGGGCAGGGACATAATCACTTACGTTTCCACCCAGAGAAGCTGCCTCTCGAACCATTGAAGAACTCACATGGGTATATTTGGCATGGGGCATGAGAAATAAAGTGCTGATATCCTCATTTAGATTTCGATTCATCAAAGCCATCTTAAATTCAAATTCAAAGTCAGACAATGCCCGCAGCCCACGGATTGCAGCCACGGCACCATGTTTCACCGCATGATCAACCATGAGCCCATCAAAAGAATCTACTTCAATATTTTCCAAGCCTGATACAGATTCGGCAATTAAAGACATTCGCTCATCATGGGAAAACAAGGGGGTACCCTTTTCTGCATTTAGGGCAACGGTTACGATTACTTTGTCAAATAAATGGACAGCCCTCTCAATAATATCCAAATGCCCATTGGTAATGGGGTCAAATGATCCGGGATAAATTGCTATTTTCATGCAGCAGATTTCCAGAATACCACTTGGGTACTGCCATAATGTTTCACCCGTACATTTGTCTCATCAATGGCTTCCTTTTTCATTTCCATGCAAAAAATCCCGCCAGGTTTCAGGAAATGTTCAGCTCTATCTTTCACACTTGCAAAACTCACTTCAGAATAGGGGGGGTCTGCTAAAATAATATCAAATTGTTGGTTTTTTACCTGGACCAAATATTTTTTTACATCCATCAAAATTAATTTTGAATTTTCCGGTTCAAATAAATCTATATTTTTTTTTAACACTTTAAATACACGACGGTTTTTTTCAACAAACACAACCCGGGATGCCCCTCGGCTCATAGCTTCGATTCCCAGGGTGCCAACTCCAGCATAAAGATCCAGCACTTCTAATCCATCAAATGGTTCTAATATCTGAAAAATAGATTTTCTTACTTTTGCCTGGGTGGGTCGCACATGCAGATTTTTCACATCAAACAATTTTCTACCTTTGTACTTTCCTGCAATAACGGAAGTCATACTTGGTTTGCCTGAACTTTAAGATAAAATTGCCCAGATTCTAAATGGTACACTGACAAAGTAAATTTTTGAATTAATCCATTATCTGCCATTTGAAGTAAATAGGAAATAATATCGGATGACCGTCCACGAAGCTCAAAATTATTGTCCGTGAACTTAATTGAAATTTTATTTGAAAATACCGTTTTGGTTGCCAGGGCTTTCAAAGTTTCAAGGCTTCCCCCTTTTTTATTTCCTTCCCAAGGGAAATTGAGGCTGACATAATTAATATCGTTTTTTCGGAAAATCTCATAGGGGATGTTATCCTCTTTTCGGTATCCCAGGGTAAAATTTTGAAGAGCGCTCAATTCACCGGCAGTGATGGTAACCTGCACATAATCAGAATTAAAATGAGCTTCTGCCAACTGCAATTCTTTCATATACCCACTTTCAATAATCAAATCAACCACCTGATTTAAAACCATATCCGGGGAAACCTTGGGCTTGGGATTCATGAACATACCTGCACTGGCAATTATTATAATGACGCTGGCAGCCCAGGCATAAATTGCCCATTTTGCCTTTGTATTTTGTATTTTCTCTTTGGGTTGTGCTGGAGGTGCTTCTACAACTGGTTCTACTTTTTTTTGCAGGTATATCCAACTCTCCTCAGAGGTCTCTTTTTGAATTCCGGGCTCAGCAATAAAATTCGGACTAAACATCAATCCCCCCAAATGAATTCCCAGTCTCTGCAAGGGGCAGCGTATTGTACTCATGCACCTTTTCATCTTCAGTAGTTTCCAAAACAGATAAGGGATTCAAAAGAGTGAGATTTTCCAATTCCAGGGCATGAAAAAACTTAACATCCTTCATATTACCATCGGTGGTGTACAGATACACCTGCTCAGCAGATGAAAACTTTTTGGAAGTGTTATTCTGGACATTAATAATGTCTTTGCAAATTGATTCTGCAGCAACGCTATCCCCAAACTGCCAATTCACTTTGCCTTTTTTCCCCAATCGATGGATTGAAAAATAGGATACTAATTCACCATTTTGGATATAAAGAAGCTCATCATTTTTTTTCTTCCCAATTTTCCAGATGAGATAACTGCCATTTTTATCGGCATGCATCCATTGGCGGGCACCAACCTCAGCTGAAAATATGCCCACACTGAGACCATTTAATTTTGATTTCAACAGGCTCATATTGGTCTGGAATGATTGTCGAATCGCTTTAGGAAATCCAATGTTTAGCATCTTCCCCGATTCAGAGCTCATAGCAAAATGATAATAATCAATTACTTTATTTAGCTCGTCATCATGGGTTTGATTCAAATGCCAATTTATCATTTCCTGATTTTTATCTTTGGCATTACAGGTGGAAAATAATACGCTGCTGGAATCAAGGCTGAAGGTACAAATGGGGTCGCCATTTTGAACTTGGGAAAAAATCTTATCCAAAATTTCATAATAGTGCTCATCAATCCGATCCGGATTTTCTAATTCCTTCTGGATTGAACCATGATGGGTTACCAATGGTCCTGACTCGGATGGAATCCAATTCAGATAATTATAGGTTGCCCCGGATTGAGAGATTGCCAACATTTAGTGTTACTTTATTCTGCCCAACTTTTCTGGGTGCCTTTAATATAACCATGGTCACCCGCTTCAAATGTGAAAACACCAAAACGGGATTCCGTATAAGGTTCTTCCAATACATGCAGGGGCGATGTCACAATAAAAACAGCTTCATCTCCCGTTGTATCTATTTCAAAAATAAAGGGATCATTGGTAAGGGGACATTTAAGCATTTCTGTATTCAAATGATATTTTCTGCGGAGGTAATCGGTTCTAATTTCTGATCGAGTTACAATATCAGTATTATAGATTTCCCTGAAATGTTCATCAGCTTTGAATCGATGTAAATCTTTCACATTAACGAACATGGTATCAATATTCCCAGAATCAGGATTATGTAACCCCACGGTGTAAATGGTATCCTCATACGAAAAATATAAATCAGTGGCAGAACTGAAGGTAGTATCCACACGAATTTCAAACCCTCGTTCCATTGTTACGGGATATTCGGTTCCATCTAAATTAATAATTTGCTCATCCGTAAAAAGACTATCTGCAATGAGAGAATCCATGGCAGCTTCTACCAATTCAAACAGATGCTCTCCGTTGGCTGTATAGGCGCCAGTCATCTCAAAATAAAACTCCTCTGCATGGGCGATGGATGTCATTCTGTGTCTACCCAATTTGCGGAATTTAACCTCTTCCTTCCAAATAGATTGAGGCAAATACACAGTGAGTAATAAAAGTATGGCCGAAACGATAATTCCCCAGTCCAGAATACTTATTTTTCTCTCCTGTTCTTTACTAAGCATAATTAATTTTCCTGATTATTGAATTCTAATATTTGGTAATAATTTTTCTAAAGTTTTGCTGCCAATTCCCGGAACCAGCATTAAGTCTTCTACAGAATTAAAACTTCCTAATTCATTGCGTTTATTTATTATTTTTTCAGCAGTCTTTTCCCCGATTCCCGGAAGTGATTTAAGCTCTTCAATCCCTGCCGTATTAATATCTACTTTGCCGGCAAACTCAATATCCTTTTTGCCTAAGCCTGCATAAAAATCAACTACATCCTCATTGGTTCCTATGAGGGTTATCTGGTCAGTACCCGTATAAAAATGATCCTTGGCAGCTTTTACTACCATGCCCAGTATAAACAGGGATGATAGGATTATGACCACCGTTCTTTCCTGGGAGGTGAAAATTTTCATTAGCTGAATTTCTCAAAATTCACATCGTCATTCAATTCTTTTGAAAGTTCCTCCATGAGCGATTTTGCCTTTTTTGACACCTTTTTAGGAGTCTCAATATTAACCCGTACCAATTGATCTCCAAAGTGGTTCCGGTTCAATTCCTGCATTCCTTTACCACGCAGTCTTAGAACTTGCCCTGATTTTATACCCGTAGGTATTTTTAATTTCACTTTCCCTGAAAGGGTAGGCACTTCAATGGTGGTTCCAAATACCGCCTGGGGATATTGAATCCAGCTTTCCAGAAAAATATCACTGCCTTCCCGGGCAAACAAATTATGCTCTTTCTCAGTAAATTGTATGATGAGGTCACCAGGACTTCCCCCCTCTCCCGGATGGTTTCCCTCACCTTGCCGCGTCATATAATTACCGGATGATACTCCCGCCGGAATTTCTAATTTTATGGTAGCCGCATTTTTCTCCCTGCCCTGGCCATGACATTTTGAACAGGGATTAGATACCACCTGACCTTTCCCTTTGCAATGGTGACAGGGCTGTATATTCACAATTTGCCCCAGGAATGATTGCTGAACCTGGCGAATTTCACCAGACCCCTGGCAGGAGGGACAGGTAACAGGGTTTGATCCCGGCGCCGAGCCACTGCCCCGGCAATTACCACAGGATTCAAACCGTTTAATTTTCACCGTTTTCTCCGTGCCCTTGTAAATCTCCTCAAGGGTGAGCAAAATATTAATTTTTAAATCAGACCCCCGCAGGGTTTGGGCACCTCTCCCGCGACCTCCACCACCAAAGAAACTGCCGAATCCGGAGGAGCTGAAAATATCACCGAAATGGTCGAAAATATCATTCATGTCCATATGCTGAAAACCGCCTCTGCCGCCACCGGATTGGGTATAGGCAGAATGACCAAATTGGTCGTACCGGGCACGCTTTTGTTCATCACTGAGTACAGAATAGGCTTCTGCCGCTGCTTTAAACTTTTCTTCAGCAGCTGAATCACCCGGGTTTTTATCCGGATGAAATCTCATGGCTACTTTTCGGTACGCAGATTTTATCTCTTTGGCATCGGCATTTTTGGAGACGCCCAACGTGCTGTAAAAATCTCCCATCAGCTTTTACTCACCACTACTTTGGCGTGCCGGAGAATTTTATCATTGTAATTATAACCCTTCTCAAATTCTCTCAAAATTACATTTTCTCCCTTATCCGACTCTTCACTCATGAGTGCTTCGTGCAATTCGGCATTAAAATCCTGTCCCACCGAATCAAAGGGCACAATCCCCTGATCTTCCAGAGTTTTATCCAATTTGGCTACAATGAGTTCAATCCCCTCTAAAATGGTTCGGGCTTTTCCTTTTCCATCGGCTTCCAAGGTGCGGTGCAGATCATCTAAAATCGGCAGGATGGCTTTTGCCAGCTCTTCTCCGGCATACTTGAAAAGTTTTGTCCGTTCTTCCTGGGTGCGCCTTTTATAATTATCAAACTCAGCCAATAGGCGGACATTCTTGTCAGATTTTTTCTCTAATTCTTCGGTCAGTTCTGCCACTTGAGTCTCCAATACTTCCACGGTTTCTCTCAAGGATTTTACAGAATCCCGCTTACCTGATTTCCTGGTTTTTGTTGATTTTTTAGTAGTCATGTTTTCCTATGTCAATTCTGAACGGTAAAAGACAGAAAATTTACGGGAAAAATATAATTGAGAAAAAGAAATTAGATGGAAGAAATTGGATTGGAAATGGTTGCAAAATGATTTATTGAGATTTTTCCTTTGTAAGTATGGCAAGTAATTATTTTTTTAACAAAATTTAATCATTAAATAAGTCCTATTTCTCCTTGTAATTTTCCACCTTTATTTTAACCCAATTTTTATTAACGGAGATTTTTTGAATACAAAACAACTTTTCCTGATTGGCGGCAAAGAGGACAAAGGTGACCGGCCACTTTTATTAGAAGAATTCTGCAAACGGTTTAATCCTGAAGATGGTCCCCTTGTACTCATCACCGGCGCATCAAAAATACCTCTGGAAGTGGGTGAAATATATACCAAAATTTTTAACCGATTGGGAGTTAGCAAAATTGTCCACCTGCCCCTCACACGCCGCAGTGATTGCATGTTACCTGAGAACATCCAATATATGGAAGAAGCCTCGGCTGTTTTTATCACCGGTGGAAATCAGGTTAAACTTGCGGGAATATTAGGGGGTACTCCCTTTTTTCAAACCCTGAAACAACGGGTGAACGATGGACTACTCTATGGCGGAACCAGTGCCGGCGCCAGTATTGCCAGCGGACTTATGATTGCTGGGGGCAGAGGCGGTTATAATCCACGGCGGAATCTGGTTAAAATTACCGGTGGATTAGCACTCATTCGGGGCTGCATTATTGATCAGCATTTCAGGGAACGGAATCGACTATTCAGATTAGCAAGTGCCGTAAGTGCCAACCCTGAATTTATCGGTTTGGGTATTGACGAAAATACCGCCCTCATTATTAAGGATGACCGCTATTGTGAGGTGGTGGGTAGCAATTCTGTCACAATCCTCAACGGAAATGGCATTACCCACACAGGCTATACGGAAGGTACTGCCCAGGATGCCATCCCCATTTTTGGCCTGAATCTGAATGTGGTCACAGAGGGATACGGTTATGATCTGGAAGAGCGGATTCCCATTTTAAAAAAAGAAAACAATTCTTCATCAACAATTGAATTGGAGACAGCATGAGCAACAAAATGAAAATTATACAATTTAGAAAACTTTCCGGACCCAATTATTGGAGCCTGCGCCCCTGTATTCAGATGCTGCTGGATATTGGTGAATTGGAAGAATTACCCACCAATAAAATTGACGGATTTTATGATCGGTTTACAGAAGCATTGCCTAGCATACATGATCATAGATGCAGTATAGGTAAAGCTGGCGGATTTTTCCAGCGCGTGGAAGAAGGTACCTGGATGGGGCATGTGGTGGAACATGTTGCCTTAGAGCTCCAAACTCTGGCTGGCCTGGATACCGGTTTTGGACGCACACGAGAAACTGGCGATAAGGGTATTTACCATGTGGTGTTTTCCTATATAGTATCGGAAGTGGGTAAACGGGCGGGAGAACTCTCTGTTGATCTCTGTGAAAAACTTATCCGTGGGGATAAATATGATTTAGATGCTATTGTATTGGAATTAAAAGAATTGCGTGAACGCTATAAAATGGGACCCAGTACTGCCTCAATTGTGGAAGAAGCAGTTTCCAGGGGGATTCCATTCACTCGGTTAAATCGCAGTTCATTGGTACAATTGGGTTATGGAACCAATCAAAAGAGAATTCGTGCCACCATTACGGGCGAAACTTCCAACCTGGCTGTGGACTTTGCCGGTGATAAATGGGAAACCAAAGAATTGTTGGAAAAACATGGTATTCCCGTTCCAAAAGGAATGGAAACACGTAATTTTGAATCTGCCTTTGATTCTGCAAAACGCTGGGGCTATCCCTTAGTTGTAAAACCATCTGATGGAAATCATGGCAGAGGTATTACTGTGGGAGTGGATAATGATGACCTCTTTAAAGATGCCTGGGATGCTGCCAAGGCACAGTCTAAAAATGGCTATGTCATTATTGAAGCCATGCTCTCTGGTCACGATTTCCGGTTATTGGTCATTAATGGAAAATTAGTGGCAGCGGCCAAACGAATTCCTGCGCATGTTACCGGAGATGGGAAAAAATCAATTCAACAACTTATTGATGAAGAAAATGAGAATCCATTGCGTGGCTATGGTCACGAGAATGTCCTCACCGAAATTGAGGTGGATCATCAAACCAAACGATTGATTTCAGATGCAGGCTATACACTGAAAACTAAATTAGCCAAAGACGAATTATTATATTTAAAAACCACTGCCAACCTTTCCACCGGCGGTACTGCCATAGATGTGCTGGATTCTGTGCATCCTGCAAATGTGCATATTGCTGAACGGTCCATTCAAATTGTTGGTCTCGATATCGGTGGTGTGGATATTGTGGCGCCGGATATTACCTCCCCTATTTCCGAAAATGGCGGTGGAATTGTAGAACTTAATGCCGCACCGGGATTTCGAATGCACCTGCAGCCCACCAAAGGTTTGGCTCGGAATGTTGCAGAACCTGTCATAGATATGCTTTATCCTCCTGGTTCAAGCTGTACCATTCCTATTATCGCTATAACCGGTACCAATGGAAAAACCACCACTACCCGGCTCATGAATCATATCATGAAATTTGTAGGTCATACGGTGGGTATGTGTACTACTGAAGGTGTCTATATTAAAAATCGATTAGTGTATGAAGGCGATATGACCGGACCTACCTCTCACAAAATGGTTCTCACTGACCCCACAGTTGATTTGGCAGTATTGGAATGTGCCCGAGGCGGACTTTTACGGGCGGGACTTGGTTTCCGAAATTGTGATGTAGGAATTGTTACCAATGTTTCCGCAGACCATTTGGGTTTAAATTACATTGATGATTTAGAAAAAATGGCTCGGGTAAAAGGTATCATTCCAGAAGTGGTAAAACCGGATGGATATGCTATTTTGAATGCGGATGATCCTCGAGTTGCAGATATGGCAAATAATACAAAGGGCAACGTTATTTTCTTTAGCTTGGAAGGAAAATCGAATTCTATAGTAAAAGAACATTTGAAGTCTGGTGGAACTGCCGTGGTTTATGAAGATAGTTCATTTTGTATCATGAAAGGAAAATGGAAATATCCATTGGTGGATGCAAAAGATGTTCCCATCACCTTTGATGGAAAAGCCAAATTCAATGTTGCCAATGTTATGGCAGCAATTGGGGCCGCTATTGGAATGGGTGTGAAAAATGAAAATATTGTTGCGGCACTTACCACCTTCTTCCCATCTTTTGCCCAAACTCCAGGACGACTGACCATGATGGATATGGGTAAATTTAAGGTTTTCACAGATTTTGCACACAATGTTGCCAGCTATGAAGGATTGGGCGAGTTTGTGAAATCAATGAATGCAAAAAAATCTATTGCCACTTTATGTATGCCTGGTGACCGTCAAATTGAAGACTTTGAAGCGGTGGCTAAACTGGCAGCAGAAACTTATGATGAAGTGGTACTCTTTGAAGGATATCAACGGGGTAAACCAGATGGATATATTTCATCCACTCTGGAAAAATATCTCATCAAACACGGCATGGATTCATCCAATATCGACATCATTTTTGATGAGCATAAAGCCGTTCAGCATGTATTGGATAATGCCAACGAGGGAGATTTAATCGTTCTCTCTAATTATGATATCAATGGCATTCAAAAACGAATCGCAGACCATAAAGAAATGTTGGACAAAAAAGCCACCTTGGAAAGTGCAAAACGGGAAATGGCCTAAAGCCAATAATAACGGTTCATTGAAGGTTGGAATTGGATTATAATTTCTAATTTCAATTTTCTAATTTATTTTCTATGTTTATCTGTGTCCATCTGTGGTTAAATTAAAGTTCATTATCATGTACAGAATTTGAAAATCCTCATTGTTGAACCCTTCTTTTCCGGCTCACATAAAGCCTGGGCAGAGGGGTATGCCCAGAGCAGCCAACACGAAGTAGAAATCATCAGTCTGCCGGGGCGCTTCTGGAAATGGCGTATGCACGGCGGTGCTGTTACCCTTGCTAAACGATATCATAAACTAAACTTTAATCCCCATCTCATACTTGCAACGGATATGCTGAATCTGCCGGTGTTTCAATCATTGGTGAAACCGGAATGTCCTGTTGCCATTTATTTTCATGAAAACCAGTTTACCTACCCATGGTCACCTAATGATGAAGATGTAGAACTTCAGCGCGATAAACATTACGGGTTCATCAATTACAGCTCCGCACTTTCTGCTGATCATGTGTTTTTTAATTCAAAGTTTCACCTGGATTCATTTTTCACGGGATTAGAAGATTTCCTGTGGCAATTCCCCGACTATCGGGAAATTCAAAATATTGACAAAATTCGGGCAAAGAGTTCTGTCTTACATTTGGGAATGGATTTAAAGAAATTTGATAATTATAAGGTTGAAAAAAGTGAGGATGAACTCCCCCTTATATTATGGAACCATCGCTGGGAACATGATAAAAATCCTGAAACATTTTTTGGCGCATTAATTCAATTATCACAAAGGGGATCTAAATTTAATCTGGCTGTATTGGGGGAAGAGTTCAAGAAAGAATTGCCATGTTTTACTAAAGCCCGGGGAACTCTTAAATCGCATATCGCCCAATTTGGGTACGTAGATTCATTTGAAGATTACGCCAGATGGTTATGGAAAGCAGACATCCTTCCAGTGACCTCCAACCAGGATTTTTTTGGCGGCAGTATTATGGAAGCTGTTTACTGCAATACCATTCCCCTGCTCCCCAAACAACTGACCTATCCTGAATTATTTCAGATGAATGAAAATCCCCAATTATTTTATGAAGATGAGGATGATCTCATTAATAAACTGGGTTCATTTATCGAAAATATTGATAAAATCCAGAATCAGAATTTAAATGGAATTGCTGAAAACTATGATTGGTCAAATATGGTTGAGAAGTATGATGAGGAGTTTGTTAAGTTCCTGAGTTAGTGAGTTCCTAAGTTCCTTAGTTCCTGAGTTTTTTTATTTCAAAGAGAATGAAATCTAATTTGTGTTAATCTGTGGTTATTTTTTTTACCATGAGCCAATGTTGAATTTCATCAAATAACAAATACGACTTCTCTATAATTTCATATCCATTTTTCCAATAAAACTTCAGCGCATTTTCCCGGGCTTGGAGGATGATATTTCTGATTCCCTTATTCAGGGCAATATCTTCCAGAGTTTTTACAATTATATTACCATAACCCTTCAATTGATAATTATCTGACACCGCCATATATCTAATTTGTGCTTCCTCACTTGTATTAAATTGAAGTCTTCCAACAGCAACTGCTTTTCCGTTTGATTCATCAATAATCATGCGATGGATTGATGACTTGTCACCGTCATCTTTTTCACTTCCTTTTGGCTGGAGCCATGGTTTACGTAATACTTCATATCGGAGGTTATAATATTGTTCAAACTCAGCAGAAGAATTTGGTTCAATAATTTTCACTTAAATTGTTTTTGAGATTAAAAGCTAATCAGCCCTTTTAACCGGATTGGGGCCTACCTTGGCGGTGCATTCTTCCCACAAATAACACCAATGACATAAAATGGATTCTTTGGGAAGAAAATTAATTTCGTTACCCAAACAATTATTAATCTTGTCAGCCGATTTAATTAATTTTTTCCTTAATTTTTCTAATTCATCCCGGGTATGAAGAACCGTAACTTCTGATCCAATCCTTAGGAAGTGCCAAGTGAGGGAGATTTCTTCCACCTGACCAAAATTTTGTTCAACTGCAATCTGATACAACGCCAACTGAATGTCATTCATGGCCTGCCGCTCTGTTTTTGGACGTTTACTGGTCTTATAATCATGGACAATCCATTTCCCCGGCTCGGGTTGATCTAACCGGTCTATAATTCCCCTGAAGTTATGCTCACCAATTGTAAATTTTAAATCCACTTCTGTGTCTTCAACCCTCTGGTCAAATGTTGGACCATAGCGGCTATAATAATTTGAGAGACATCGTTTTCCAATGGAATAATAGAAATCGGAATTTTTACGCGTATCAGCAATATGGATTTCCTTATGCCAATGATCTACCCACAGATTATCGAATGTTTGACACAATCCGTCAAAGGTGATATAAGGCTTCACCCGGTTTTCTTCACTATATAACCACTCCAATACCTCATGAACCCGTTTACCCATAAATGCTTCAATACTTTCGCTGCTTTTTCTCACTCCATCTAAATAAATAATTTTATATTGCTGGGGACAATTTTTGAAAGAACTCAATTGAGAATAGGAAAAGGTGTTGGAGGAGGTACCTTTCGACATCATCTGTTTAATTTTATCCAACATTGGAAGGTCTAAAATCTTTCCTGATGAAGGGTATAATCACCAGACATAGTACGATCAATAAATAAAAATTCTTTGCCATTTGAATACACCCACTTCTGATAATTATATCCCCTATTATCCTGATAGGATTCATCCACCATTTGGGGTTCACCATAAATAATATAAATTCGTCCTCGATCTGACCGCCAGCCATGCATGAGGATTGAAAAATTTTTATTTGAAAACTTCACCCGTTCATTCAATTCACTTAATAATTCGTTCTCATCCGTTTCAGGTGTTGGGTCTTTTTCTTTCCAATATGTATTTATTGCTTCCCATTTTTCTGAATCATCTTTTCCTTTTAATTGTTTATATTCTGAGTATGGAAGAACATAGCGCATAACTCCCACTACTTCATCAATTTCATCAGTCCAATAATTTTTTGTTTTAAATTCGTAGTGAAAAGAAGTCGTTTGTTTTTCTTCAAGATATCGTAATTCAATTTTATAAATACCCCTTTTATGTTGGGTGATGGGAATGGGAAGATAGTATATATTTTGAATCCCAACGTCTTTAATTATTACTTTTCCAGAGTCAATAGTAGTTTCATTATGAATGACAAAATATTCAATATCTTTATTCCATTCGACTGGGGTTATTTCTTCAATTACTGGTCCATCCAATGAATCATTTTGGGGGAAATTCACTTGCGTGCGAAGCCAGATGGTATCCTGTTTCTGGATCAAGAAATTTATTTGCTTCATCTGCCCTTCACCCTCTTTCATGAACAGCAAAGATGGACTAATATAGTTCACTCTCTCCAACGTGATTTTTTTATTAATTTTCCAATTCTTACGACTGTCCTCATCCTGAATATTGAGAAAAAGTTTGTATGCACCGGGAAGTAATGCAATATTTCTCTCCGATTTTAAATAATTATCGGGGTCTCGGGTATTTTCATAATAGGGTTCTGAAATATTTTCTCGCCAAGATTCACGATGGATCTGAGTATTTTTTTCAGCATCTGATATTACCAAAGTAAATATTATTTCACTCGAAAAATGGTCACTCTGTTTTTTAAATACAAAACGGTTTAGGGGAAGGGCAATATGGACATATAAGTTTAGACTGTCATTAGTTTTATTCCAATGTTGGGTATTAACATTAATTTTAGATTCATTTTTTATTTTAGATGATCTATTTTTCTTTGAAATTCCAGCACAGGATAGAATCATCAGTGCCATAATAATATAGGTTAAATTTGTTTTAATGATACTTACTCCAATTATAAAATGCCACACCTTTATTGGTTAAAAACCATACCCAGCTTTCGTCGCAATTTACGCCATATATTTTATTTCCAGGGATACCATCTTCAATTCCATAGTCCCAAGATCGTGCGGTAATGGTATCCGTCAATGTGATCTGATTTCCACTTGAACTCCAAAGAAATGACCCGCACATATCAAAATTCTGTATATTGGGTGAAATATATTCTTCATCATCATATCCATAAATAGTCCAGAGCATACCATCCGTTCCCATAATTTTGCCATCTTCCAATCTAATTTTCCTCAAATCTCTTTTTGAGAGTGTTTTAATTTCTGTGCCCTCCCAACCCAATTTAAGCAGTCCTGCATCGGATGCCAAATAAAGATATTGAGAATCTGCTTCCATATCATAAATGTTAAATTGGGTTAATTTATCAAATTTATTGTCTCTATCAGGAATGACATTATGATTTATTATAGAAACTTCATTAATTCCATTTGAGGTTGCTAAATAAATGGATCCGTCATGTTCAATCATATCCCATACTGCAGAATCATTTAATCCATTGGTTGCAGTTATAATATTCCAATCCCGATTATACAGGTCAAGATAGAGAAGCCCAGACATAGTACCAAAATACATGGTACTGCCGATGCGCAAAATAGAATTAACATCCGTATTTTCAATAACTATAGATTCATTGTGGTAGTAATATGTCCATTGGTTTGTGGGTTCATTCCACTGGCTAATAAATGGAGTGTGATTCGTTTGGTAAAGACTATTAAAAGATAAAAACTGCCCAGTACGTTTAAATCTGCTGTCTGTAAACCACCAATTTTCTTCTGAATCAAAATATGCCTCTGTGACATTCTCGGAAAGTAAGCCAATAGTAATCATTTTTAATCTTGAAGAATGAACCCATCCTTTTAAAATAAAACCCGAATCTGTACCAAACCACTGGTTTCCTTCGTCATCTTCCATGTGCATGGTTACTCTTATTGTACGACCATCTTTATGGGTTATCTTATGCAATCCAACTGTCCAATCACCTTCAATGGAATACTTTGATATTTCTAACTCATACCCGGCATTACCTTGGCTAGAATGCCCCCAATCTATAAAATCAACTTCATTCTGAGCATCCTCCCAATCAGCAGGAAGCCCAGAGAATGGATCAAAGGGGATGAATTCTGCTCCCGAACGAATCCAAAAATATTCTGGAGATGACCCAATATCACCAATTTCATATATACTGAAAATACCAGAATTTATGAGGGACATATCCCGCCAATTTGTACTCACAGAAGATTTAAAACTTATACCCTGTCCGTGCACCATCCAGAAATAATCACGATAGGAATCAAAATAAAAATGGGTAATTTTCGGAAATTCTAATTGTACAGAAAATGTATAATCATATTGGAAATCTTCCCGAGCCTTATCGTAACGATATACTCCATTTTCAGTTGCAAAATAGAGGTTGAAATTATCTTCTGCAATAGCAGTAATAGCTCCCGGCTTGGTTATGATATACCAATCCTCAGGGACATATCTAAAATTTTGTGCTTCCAATAAGCCGAAAACATTTATGAAAATAAAAATATACCGCATTTAATCATTCGTAGAAATTAGCAGACTATTTCCAGTCATTTCTTTAGGCTGTTCAATTTTTAAATAATCTAAAATTGTTGGTGCAATATCGGCAAGTTTTCCCCTTTCTGCCAAACTGTAATTTCCATTCACTCCCACCAAAATTAAAGGAACCGGCAAAGTTGTATGGGCTGTGTGTGCCATTCCGCTCTGGGGGTCATGCATGAGTTCCAGGTTGCCATGATCCGCGGTGAGAAATATAGCTGCATTCTTCTCTTTTGTGGCATGTTGGATTTTCTCCAAACAGGCATCAATGGTTTCGATGGCGGAGATAGCTGCGGTAATATTTCCAGTATGCCCTACCATATCAGGATTAGCAAAATTCATAATGATGGCTTCATACTGATCACCTTCAATTGCGAAGAGTACTTCATCAGTTACTTCATGGGCGCTCATTTCCGGCTGGAGGTCATAGGTAGCAACTTTAGGCGAAGGTATGAGTTTTCGAGTTTCACCTGGAAATGGCTGTTCACTTCCTCCATTAAAAAAATAGGTTACATGAGCATATTTTTCCGTTTCTGCAATTCGAAATTGACGATAATTATTTTGGGCTAATATTTCAGGAAAAATATTATTTATCTTTTCAGGTTCAAATAAAACCGGAAAAGGGAAATTCTCCTTATACTTAGTGATGGATGTAAATAAAATATCCAATGGTTTTGTTTTAAAATGGGAATATTTTGAATGATTAATGGCTGTAACAATCTGGCGCATTCTATCTGCCCTGAAATTCATTGACAGCAACGCATCTCCATTTTGAATAGGGCAATCCTCACCAATAACAGTTGGTTTTATGAATTCGTCCGTAATGTCATTATCATAAGAAGCCTGAATGGCTGTAGCTGCATCAGGAAATTTTTCTCCTTCGGAATGGATGAGCATCTGATATGCAGTTTCAACTCTCTCCCAGCGATTGTCTCTATCCATGGCATAATATCTACCGCAAACGGTTGTTACCCTGTATTGATCATCGGAAGTAATGAAAGTTTCTAATGTATTTATGAAATTAATGCCACTCACAGGCGAAGTATCACGACCATCCATAAAGGCATGTATGGCAATTTTTTCCACTCCACTTTCTCGTGCTGTTGATAGGATATATTCAAAATGGTCCAAATGACTATGGACTCCCCCATCACTTATTAAGCCCATTATATGAAGGGTGCTAGTATTATTTTGCACATGATTAAATACATTCTGAAGTTGAGTATTATTTTTTAATTCATTGGATTTGATGGAATCGTTTATTCGGACTAAATCTTGCTTAACAATTCTTCCAGCACCCATATTCATGTGACCCACCTCCGAATTTCCCATTATTCCATCTGGCAAGCCCACAAATTTTCCTGAGGTTTCAATTTTTGAGAGAGGGCAGTCATTCATCATTCTATCTAAAGTAGGAGTATTTGCCTGGGCAATGGCATTTCCCTCCTTTTCTTGGCGAAGTCCAAAGCCATCCAATATAATTAACATGAACTTTAGCATGAATTAATTCCCTTGATTAAAATGCCCAAAATCTTGGAATCCAATATACTGCGGTAATCCAAAATACTAATGTAAGGGGAATACCCATTTGGAAGAAATCTTTCAATCGGTATTGCCCTGGAGCGAAAACCATCATATTGGTTTGATATCCCATTGGAGTCATGAAACTACAGGAGGCTCCGAAACAGATTGCCACCAAAAATGGGCGTGGATCCACATTAAGAATGGTAGCCAACATTATACCGATGGGTGTAAGCATCACTGCCACAGCTACATTTGAGATGAATGCTGACAAAATAAATGTAACCCCATACAGTACTGCTAAAATAATAACCGGGTCCAACCCTTCTCCTCCTCCAATGAGTGTACCAATTCCAATAATGAGATCTCCGGTTACCTCATCCAGATTTGTTTTTTGAATGGCAATTCCCATGGGGACTAAGGAAGCAATGAGAAAAATAACTGACCAGCTAATAGACTCATAGGCATCCTGTATTGAAAGTGTCCGCATAACCAACAATAAAATGGCCCCCAAAATGGCGGCTTTCACAATTGGTATTACACCGAATGCAGCCAGTAACATTACAGCAGGGATTACTAAAATAGAAAACCACCAATAGCGCTCATACCTGAGATGAATATCCAATTCTTCCAAAACAATGAGGTTATTACTTGTTCGAAGTATTTCTAACCTTTCCTTCGGAACCATTATTAAAAGGGTGTCAGAAAATTTCAGGCGGATATGGGCAATTTTATCCCGAAGTAATTCACGTTGTCTCTTTACAGCCAATACAAAGGATCCATAGCGATTTCTAAAATCAAATTCTTGGAGCGTTTTACCAATTAATGCAGATTGCTGGGAAACGAGCCCTTCCACAATTACATGGTTTTTCCCGGTTAATTCTGCCACGTTCATTTTCACATCTGTTAGAAGGAGAACTTTCATTTCATCTTTGAATTTCAACATATCTTTCACATTTATATGAACCAGAAAAATATCACCTTCGCGGATAATAATATTTTGCAAATTAAAGCGGATATTTTCTGAATCACGAATAATTTTGTACACTTGAAGATTATATTTTTGGGAAATATCCAAGTCTTTATAGGCATTCCCAATTAGGGGTGAATCTTCCCCCACTTTGAATTCTGTTAAAAAACTACCCATGTGATACTTTCTGGTAAGAGAGGAAATAATGGACCGTGAGGGCATAAACCATTTGGAAATAATCATGTTGTAGAGGGTGCCCAAAACAAGGAAAATTAATCCTAATTTTGTAAATTCAAACATTGAAAATGGAGCCATATTCATTCCTTCCATAATGGAACTTACAACCAGGTTTGTGGATGTGCCTATGAGGGTTAGGGTACCGCCAAATATTGCCGCGTATGATAAAGGGAGTAAAACTTTGGTGGGACTGATACGAAATCGTTGACAGAGGTCAATTCCCAGTGGAATAAATATAGCAACAGCTGCGGTATTATTAATAAACCCTGAAATGATTGACACGGTAAGTAAAAAAATAAAGATAGTGAGCCATTTACGATTACCACCCTTTTTTGCCAGGAAATCAGCAAACACTTCCAGAAATCCCGTTTTTACCAAGGCACGGCTCATAATAAAAATGGCCCCAATGGTTATTACAGCCGGATTGCTAAATCCACTAATGGCTTCCTGCCAGGTTAGGACATCAAATAAAAGCAAAATGCCAATTGCTCCCATGGCAGTAACTTCGATGGGCAGTATTTCCATGACAAAAAACACAACCATTATCAGCAATACCGAAATAAGTATTATACCATCAATTGTAATAAATATATTCTCCCATATTTGACTCTACAAACGAGGTGGAAAAGTAAGACTATTTGAGTTTTGCTAAGGTCTTTTTTATTTGATTAATGTTATCAGAAGAAAAGCATTCAATATCATTTTCATGGCATAAATGGGCAAAAATACCCTCACCTGTTTTTAATGTTTTTGTGAATGACCCGTCATATATTTTACCAATTCCACAGGATGGGCTTTTTGATTTTAATATTGCCGTTTTTACTCCAACCTCTAAACCCGATTGCAAAGATTTATCCGCACCTCGAATAAATTCCTGTGTAACATTTTTTCCCTTATTTGTTAAGACCTTTCCTTTGCCATTAAGGATGTCTTCAGCACTCCCCTGCATTTCTGCCGAAGGTCGAGGCGTTCCCAATCCCCCAGATTCTTCAGGACAAACAGGAATCCATTCCACATCCAATTTATTTAACTCATTTAATTGGGAGTGTCCACCATTATAGCGACAGTTTTTTCCTAATAAGCAGGCAGAAATCAAAACCTTTTTCTTCATAGTGAAATTTAGCTCTAAGTTTAGGAATGGAATAATAGAAACTTGAAATTAGTCAGAAAAAAAATATTAATATTGTGTACAGGAAACTCTTGCCGTTCACAGATGGCAGAGGGATTTGTTCGGAAAGCAGGTTGGCTGGCATTCAGCGCCGGAACAATACCCGAGAGTGAAGTAAATCCTTATGCTGTAAAAGTAATGTCAGAGATTGGATTAGATATTTCACAAAATCACCCGAAATCGGTAAAAGAATATCTCGATGATGATTTTTATTTGGTAGCAACCGTTTGCGATAATGCCCGTGAATCCTGCCCCGTTTTTTCAGGAAAATGCGAAAAAAATATCCACCATAGTTTTATTGACCCAGCAATTGCTCCTGGAAATAATGAAGAAAAACTGGAAGTTTTTCGAAAAGTACGGGATGAAATACGGGAGTGGGTGAAAAAAATCTAATATCTATATGAATACATGAAACTCCTGTTTAAGTTAATGTATTTATAATGATAAGGGGAGAGATAGTAGGGGTTCAATGCATTGAACCCCTACATAGCAATTTTTATAAACAAAAACTCCCGAGAGCCCAAATCCCGGGAGTTTTCATATACCAAAGGGATTGTGTCAAATTAAGTAACGCATCCCTTTACGGAGGAGGAAGGTAATCTTGTATTAACTCACCGTTTCAGAAACCATTTCGGTTTCATCTTCTACAACTGAGTCAGAATTTCCACAAACAGTGGCCACAATTGCTGTGCAAACCTGATAGGGGTCCATATTAGCAGATGGACGACGATCTTCTAAATAGCCTTTTCCCGCTTTATCGGTAGCCATAGGAATACGGATAGAAGCGCCCCGGTCACTGACAGCATACCTGAACTCATGGATGCTGCAGGTTTCATGGAGACCCGTGAGCCGCTCTTCATTATGGGCGCCATAAACACCCATATGACGCTTATGGGCTTTCTGTAATTTTTCACAGGCTGCAATAATGACTTTTATTCCGCCATCTTCCCGCATTGATTTGGTGCTGAAATTGGTATGTGCACCAGCACCGTTCCAGTCGCCTTTAACCGGTTTGGGGTGCAGGGTAGCATTCACACCGTAATCTTCTCCAATACGGTAGAGAAACCAGCGGGCCAGCCATAATTCATCCGCCACATCTAACGGACCTAACGGACCAACCTGAAATTCCCACTGACCAGGCATAACTTCAGCATTTATACCAGACAACATGAGACCAGCTTTCATGCATGCTTCCATATGTTCTTCTACAATTTCACGTCCATAAACTTCATCGGCGCCCACACCACAATAAAAGGGTCCCTGAGGAGCCGGGTAACCGCCTTCGGGCCAACCTAAGGGATTACGTCCCTGAAAAAAGGTATATTCCTGTTCAATACCAAACCACGATTCTTCATCTTTATATTTTTCAGCTACTTTTCTCAGTTGCGCCCTGGTATTGGATACATGCGGTGTTCCGTCAGCATTGTTTACCTCACACATCACCAGTAAATTATCTCCGCTACGGATGGGATCCGGTGTAAAATAAACCGGCATGAGTTCGCAGTCACTATCACTTCCTTCAGCCTGCATGGTGCTGGATCCGTCAAATCCCCAAATTGGCAGGTCATTTACAGTCTTTACGGGACCATCGATTATTTTTGTTTTCGATCTTAATTTTGCTGTGGGTTTATGACCATCTATCCAAATATATTCTGCTTTAATTCTTCCCATTCTCTTTGCTCCTGTTAGTTTATTTGATTGTTAATGTATAAGTAATTCTAATTTATTTCAGGGAATCAATACCGCATTAATGCCCTTATAAGATGATAAAATAATCTGAGTTTCTGTACGCATTACACCGGGCCAACTCTGAATTTTTCGTAAAAGTCTTTCAAGACTATGCGTATTTTCAACCAGCGCTAAAAGTACATGCGACCCATTTCCGGTGGTTGTAAAACATTGTAGGATTTCAGGGCTATTGTTGGTTTCCCTCACCACATCACTATAATGGCTGGATGATTCTGAAATCACGGTTATAAATGCAGATACATCCAATCCGACCTTTCTATGGTTCAACAAAGTAGTGAATCCCTTAATCACACCGGATTCCTGTAATTTTTTAATTCTGTCTGCCACTGCCGGGACAGACATTCCGATTTCATCAGCAATAAAACTTGCACTGGAGCGGCCATCTTTCTGAAGGATTTCCAGAATATCCCGATCTACCTGATCCAGATTAATTACTTCATTTTCAGCTATATTTACAGTTGGAGGCATGCCTAATATTATTATGTTACTTGCTATAAATGCAACAATATATTAGTATTAATTTATAATATTATTAATTATTTAGGCAATTATGGTATTTATCTAATTGGGGGTGAGTATAATTCTGCTTAATAAAGCAAAATTAATTATTGGGAACTAATATAAAAGGAAGATTAAACCGGGTTGGGCTGGAGATGATGATTTAAGGCAGACAGACGATTTTCCATTTCACCCAGTTGTGATTCGCGGATAATGGAGACACAAATACGAATACCTTCCCTGGTTGAACCGGTAGTACTGAGTGGAATACCTGCCATCCCGTAACGCAGCATCTGAAATAAAAGTTCAGCGCCTGTCATTCCCTGGCGAGAAACGGTAAAATAGAATCCATCACTAATTGGTTCATCCATATCTTTATCATATACTAAATCAAAATCATATTTTTGGAAGATAATTTTTATTTTTGCAGCCAATCGGCTATACACTTTTACCTCTTTTAAAAAATTATAATCACCACTGCAGGCGGCTTCAAACAATGCTGCCAAGGCATGCTGTGGGGTTTGAGGCACCCCTGCGGTAGTTGGATAAATACCCCCATGTACAAATGCATGCCCTATTCGTTCAGTATCAAAATATTGCCTGAGGTTTTTATAACGCTTTTCCATTAATTCAGGAGAAATAACCGTCATTGCAATTCGCTGACCTGCATAACTAAATATTTTCGAGCTGGATATAGTCAAGAAATAATTACCCGTATAGCGGGCGATAGTTGGAATAAAAGGGGGTACGCCAGGTTTGCTATAGTCCTGTCTATAATCCATGCCAAAATATGCGGCATCTTCTATACCGATCACATCATATTTGGTTAAGAGATTACCAATACCTTCTAACTCACTTTCTTTAAGACAAACCCAGGTGGGATTATTGGGACTAGACCAGAGAAGACCACCTATTTTACCTGTTGAAAATATCTCTTCAATTTTATCAATAAGAGCATCTCCACGATAATCAAAAAGATCAATTGATTGTTCCTGAAGTCCGAGAAATTTGGTCTGCAGTTTATTTACAGGAAAGCCCGGATCCAAATAGAGGATTGTATTTGATTCAGGTTGTTTCCGGCCCACAATGGATTGACAAATAAATCCACTATGCATTGCGCCTACGGTAGGAACACATGATTTGGGTGGCACCTCAATATCCATGAATTTTTTTACAAAATTTGATGCAGCTTCTTTTAATCGAGGGATTCCATCGAAAGGTGGATAGGTTGAGGGAATTCGAGGATTTTCCTGAAGAATTCGTATTTCTTCCTCTGGACCAATTTTATTTGGAGGAATTCCTGGAATACCAAATTCAAAGCGGAAAAATTCTACATCAAAATGCTCTGAGAGCTCATCTACCAGCCGATTTAACTCTCTGATACTCACATGTGTGAGGTCAACTTCCCAGTCGTTGAGACAATTTTTCAGGAAATCAGAATCAAGTGGAAATATAATATTATTAGAATTCATATCTATTTTGCACAGCCGATAAATTAATAACTGTATTTACTCTCTTAAAAGAATTTATCTTTATTCCCAAAAAGTAGGAACCCCCCGGTAAACCGAAGGGTTCCTGTCCAGCCTGGCCGTCCCATGCCATCTAAGTAGCACCAGGCAGGATGTATTTCTTACTTAAAATCGATACATGTATGATCCCAAAAGTATTATCTCTAAGGGGAAGAAAACTGCGATGGAAACTACATTAAATCAAAACTAAAAAATAAGTGGGAATCTCATAAAACCATATCTTTCCTTAATTCTCAATGGATAAATTTATACTAAAATCAATAATATCAACAACAATCAATTTATTAAGAATTGTGAAATTACTTCAGCAAAAGTACCTTTTGGGTGATTGTGGTACCATTTGCCTTTAATGAAATAAAATATACACCGCTGGAATAATCGGAGGCGTTCCAGTTGACAGAATAATACCCGGGTTGATAATTCTGGTTTGATAAAACTGCCAACTCCCGTCCCCTGATATCAATCACCTTAACAGATGCCAATCCCATTTCCGGGATTGAAAACAAAACTCTGATCACCGGATTGAAGGGGTTGGGATAGGTGTTAAGTGAGAAACTCTGTGGGATTATCCCTTCATTAATAGCCAGTATGCAACTGCTATCATCTATTATCGCATCAAGATTATAATTGCTTGCGTCCGGATCAGTACATCCTGCAATACATGTTGAACTATCCCCACCGCAAACGCCACAGTCATCAACAACAGTTGATCCGTTGCAGTCACCATTACAGTCTTCTACATTACCATCACAATCGCACCAGCTTGCAGGTATTTCTCCACCACAACTGTCGGAAAACCTGATTGCCAACTCATTTTTCAATGTATCTGCATTTGCATGATATGAATAATTAAATAAATACTGCGTGCCTGAGTTTTTGTCAGGCGCTTCAACGCCTACCGTTGCTCCATGATTTTCTAGGTCATCTATATCATATATTTCTTTATATTGAAATATAATTTTGCCATTATCAGAACCTGTAGCACTTGAATTGTCTAAAATTAATTGAAATGTTTCTTTCTCACAATAAGAATCAGAGCAAAATTGATCTGTCTTGCGCTGTGCAACCTCATGCCATTCAATAATCACACTATCTTGATTATTTGTCCAGAAGTACACATTAAAAGGCTCATTGCCTTCATTATCATCTAGATCGTCAAAAAAAGGTGCAATCATTGCATATGGCCCAATAGTATGCCCAATAGAATTATTATAGAAATATGGAAGAGGATTGCATGCATTGCTTGCCCCTTCTGCTTTCAGACAGGGTTCAAAAGATACCCACCCATTGGAACAGACAGTCAGTTTAGTATATGGTATGCCATAATAATTAAATTCAAAGCCTAACTCTACATCAGGTATTATACTATCATCTGTAAGATTTAGATTGGTACCTGTTTCATTAATTTCTATCCAATTATAATCAGACTCAGAAGAGACAAATGTATATAAGTATGTTGAATCGGTTGAGACTATTTGGTAATCAATTGACGGAGCATTTTCGCCATCATCACTTTCATAGTATAATTCTATTTTTTTCTGATAGTATTGAGCTTTATTCAAATACAGATCAATACTGGAATTATCAGGAATATCT
>Ga0208391_1000285_pt1 | contig 28803 bp, 21 predicted proteins | sample Knorr_S23_td_Bot_FD_185612 | JGI IMG/M metagenome (GOLD analysis project Ga0208391, IMG submission 185612) | Marine microbial communities from Southern Atlantic Ocean transect - Knorr_S23_td_Bottom_ad_3770_LV_A (SPAdes) (version 2) | ecosystem: Environmental > Aquatic > Marine > Oceanic | place... | reverse complement strand
TGATACTACAGGAGCAGGCGACATTTTTTTCGCAGCTTACCTGATCTACAGATTCCACAAGCATCGGAATATCTCTGAATCCAGTCAATATGCCGCGTCAATAGCAGCCAGATATGTAGCTGGACTGTATATCCCTGAAGGACAATTAAAACTGCCTTCTCTTAGATTGAATTATGGTCACACTGCAGACAAATTTTCAGAGGTAAACCGACCTAAAGATGTGATCCTTGCTAACGTCTGAAGAAGCTAGATTGGGCATTGATCTTGGCTGCGGTCCTCCATCTTAATACTGGCATTCAAGTAATTCCACTTGCCGGAGTCCCTTGTATCGGTGGGTGGTCCACAGCGAGCCTCACTCCTCAAATTCAGGCAACTCCTGCATCTGTAAGTGCCTGAAAAAGTTGGCTCCCCAAGCCGATAACAAAACTTTGCGAGATGGTAACCCCAGAAAACGAGGAGATTTCACAAACAAGTGAAGTAAAAAAGACTTCGAAAAAGCAAAAAGAAGGAAAGAATAAGAAAGCAAAAGCAAAATCGGAACAAACGGATTTGTTTTCTACATCAGAAGGTTTAGACGTACCGTATGAAAACAAAGATCCGGTAGATGAAAATTCAAATCAAACTGACACAGAGCAAAGCAGGGCTGATGAGATTCGTTTAACTGCATTTATCATGATGAAGACAACGGTTTTGTCATAACCTCACTATTAACATCGAAACCTCAATAATTTGTTAAACGGGGAGTAACAGTATGGAAACAGTAAAATTAGATCCAAAATTGATTCCGATGATATTAAATTTGCATCGTCCTTCGGTCTCGATTGATTTTGATGAGTAAGTGGACACACTTTATATTTCTTTTGAAAAACCGCAACATGCTGATGATAGCGTGATGGAAGATGACGGCAATATTTATCATTATCGGGCAAATGAATTGGTAGGTATTACGGTTTTAAATGCAAGCAACAGTTTAAAAAATTAGCACTCAGCATCATGCAACAACAATATAAATACTGCAAAATATGCAGTCTGTAACTTGGACTTCCTAAATAATGACAGTTGCTGAGGCTATTTTTAAGGCCATTAAGATTCGCGAAATCGATTTCGTTTTTTGTGTTCCCGGAGAGAGCTTTCTCGCAACCATGGACTCATTTTACGGATCGCTTAAACCTCTCTTGGTTTCTGCACGCCATGAAGAAGGTGCAGGTATCATGGCCGAAGCATATGCCAAGGCGTCTTCAAAGACGGGTGTCTGTATGGTTACACGCGGACCGGGCTTGACCCATTTGACAATTGCGCTTCATACTGCAAAACAAGACTCAACACCTCTCGTTGTCTTCGTTGGTCAAGTACCAACGCAGGTACGTCACCGCGAAGCTTTTCAAGAATTAGATGTGGTGGAGTTCACACGACCTCTCAGCAAGTGGGCAGTGGAACTTAACCGTGCTGATCGTGTGGCTGAGCTCGTGGACAAGGCTTTCCACATTGCAAATTCAGGCCGCCCTGGTCCAGTTGTCATTAGCCTTCCAGAGGATATCGACAGGAGCTCCGGTGCTAAGCATTCTGTTTGGCGTGGATCAACTGGGAGTAAACCAGCTCCATCAACTGCAGGAGTTGAAAAAGCTGTTTCCATGATTGAAGAGGCGGAACGTCCTTGTATTGTGGCTGGAGAAGGCGTATTAAGCGCAAACGCGACGGACAAACTAGTCCATTTTGCGGAATGCCTTGAAGCACCTGTTTTTACTGCCTGGAGAAGATTCGATGCATTTCCTAACAAGCATCCACTTTATATGGGCGGACTTCATCTCTCATCGCTTAGCAATGATCTGTCTGATCCGTTGAAAAATGCAGACTTGATAATCGCCATTGGCACCAGACTTGACGAGTTTACAACCTTAAACTATTCATCACCGTCAACAGAACAAAAGCTTATCCATATTGATCAATCGCCAGAAGAAACTGGAGGAATTTGGCTTGGAGCTGATCTCGCCCTCTTTGCGGATGCAGGGGAGGCAATAGTCAAAATAGAAGAGGCTTTGAAGCACTCAAAGCGTTTTAAACCATCAAAAGCGCGCCAAACGCAAATCGTTGAATGGCATAAACATTTTACAAAACGCACTACGCCTCGCAGCGACAGAATTGGATTTAAGGACGGCACAATTGACCTTGAAGGAGTATATTACGACATATTGAACATTTTAGCTGACGAGGCCAGTATTACTTGTGACGCGGGAGACTTTGGTGGCTGGTTGATACGTTATTATAAATGGAACAAACCGCGAACTTTTTTTGGACCAACAACAGGCGCCATGGGTTATGCTTTACCTGCTGCCATTGCAGCCAAGTTGGCAAGGCCGCATGCTCCAGCACTTGCTTTTGCAGGAGACGGCGGATTCGCAATGACGATGAGTGAACTCGAAACCGCAGTCAGATTAAAGCTGGAAGGCCTTGTTGCGCTTGTTTTCAACAACAATAATTTTGGTACAATTCGAAGGCATCAAAATCGTGAATTTCCAGGTCGACCAGTGGGAACGAGCCTCAGCACAATTGACTTTGCTGCAATAGCAAAAGCCATGGGTGCCGAAGGATTCAAAGTCAGTAAGAATGAGGAGTTTGCCAAAACCTTCAAAGCAGCACTAAACGCCGGACGTCCGGCAGTTATTGATATTACTCTTGGAAATAAGAGCCTTGATCCATGGGCTGACAATAACTAAAGACATATTATATTTTACGCTGGTTAAATTCTTAGCCTCTTGGAAACTGGAAGGAAAAAAAGCGATTCACTTTTTTGAAATTTATTGTTAAACTCTACGACCGTCCAATATGGTGTCTGAACTAAGGATGCCAGGTTTCTCTAATCCAGATATAGAATAAGGAGTAAAATGAAAATCCAAACTCAAGTTTTGACTTATCCCAGCATGACCGAAGCTCTTCTTCTGGGAGGATCGGACAGCAATATCCAAAAGGCAATCCGTTACGCTCTTCTTGCCTTGGCTGGATCGGCTTTGATCACGCTCTGCACTCAAATTTCGGTTCCGCTTTTTCCTGTTCCGATGACTCTGCAAACGTTTGCGGTGTTTTTAATTGGACTGACTTACGGCTGGCGTTTAGGTGGAATCACGGTTGCTCTTTATTTATTTGAGGGAGCGCTTGGATTGCCGGTATTCGCTAAAGGTGGAGCCGGTATGGTCTACTTTATGGGACCGACAGGTGGCTACCTTGTTGGGTTTCTGCTGGCGGCCACAGCCTGCGGATGGTTTGCGGAACGTGGATTTGACCGCAGTTATGCCAAATTATTCGCATCCCTGCTGGTTGGCAACATTCTGCTTTATGCCCCGGGACTGTTATGGTTGGGCAGCCTGATTGGTTGGGACAAACCTGTTTTAGAATATGGACTGTATCCCTTCATTCTGGGGGACTTGTTGAAAATTGCAATGGTGGTGCTTCTGCTTCCAACTGCCTGGAAAATTGTAAATCGGCTGAAACAGTAACACTCCTTGTCATTCCGGGCGAAGCACAGCGTAGACCCGGAATCCAGGGGTACTTCCTTAATTCTTGTACTCAACTTGATTTGAAATCTGGATCCCGGATCAAGTCAAGGATAACAAAAGAATTTTTTTCAGGAGACCATACATAAACGTTCCCTCAAATCATAAATTGTGGAACGTTTGAGCGTGATGGTCTAGTAAGAAGTAAAATCTCCAAAATTTTATCATTTCGACCTTAGAGAGAAATCTTAATATTAGTTTAGTCACTATTGTAAGATTTCTCGTATCGTAAGCAATGACACTTTTTTAGGACTTTTTACAAAGGCATTAAGCATAAATTTCTTTTTTGTTTTTGTCCGGAATGCTGAGGTGAGTCCGGGTCGGTCGTGAATTCCTGTGTAACAGTACCGAAGATCATTTCTTCAATTTTTTGATTTGAGTGAGATTGATTTAACTTAGCTGAAAAATGGCAGAGCATGCATTCCCCCTCACAGAAAAAAACAGATCTCCCGAAAATTTTACTCAAAACCCTCGCCCTCGCCGAAAAATGGCAAAATCGCGCCAACACTTTACGCACCAAAGATGAACTGAAGCAGCAGCAGATGATGCGTCGTTTGCTCAATCATCCGTCCGACAAAACGGTTGTGATGCATTTGGTTGATCAGAGTTTTCGTTCCGGAAATCCGCGCCGCGTGGTCGATCAATTCCGGTACCTGCTGCAGCATCACGGCATTCCCCGCTTCTTTCCGCAAGTCGAGCAGTGGTTGCTCAAGCTATTTTTAAGATTCGGCAACCTCGTTCCGCAAATTTCCCATTCACAAATTTTACGCAAAATCCGTGATGACACACGCAGCACAATTCTTCCGGAAGAACCGGAAATTCTAAATGCGCATTTAAAAAAACGGCAGTCTGAGGGCGTGCAGGTCAATCTCAATCATTTGGGAGAAGCTGTGCTGGGAAACGGAGAAGCGTTAAATCGTTTGAAGCATTATGGGGACTCGCTGCGGAATCCGGACATCCACACTATTTCAATCAAAATTTCGAATATAGTCGCACAACTGCATCCGCTCGGTTTTGAGAATGAACTCGACTTGATTTGTGAGCGGCTTTCAGAACTTTACCGAATTGCCCAAGAAAATCCGGTTTTGCACAGCGACGGTACACGGCGTGCCAAGTTTGTCAATTTGGACATGGAATCCTACCATGATCTGGATTTAACAATGGCCGCTTTCATGCGTACCCTCGATCAAGCGGAATTTAAAAATTTACAGGCCGGAATCGTTTTGCAGGCGTATCTTCCGGATTCTTTTTTACGCCAGCAGGAACTCGTCAAGTGGGCCAAAAAACGTGTCAAAAACGCCGGGACGTCCGGTGCGGGCGGTAGTCCCGTCAAAATGCGTTTGGTAAAAGGTGCGAATTTGGTGATGGAAGCAGTTGAGGCAGAAGTTTTTGGGTGGCCGCTGACGGTATTTGATTCCAAAATTGAAACAGACGCAAATTTCAAACGAATGCTGGAATATGGACTTCAGCCGGAAAATATCGCAGCTGTGCATTTTGGTTTGGCATCACATAATTTGTTTGACTTGGCTTACACACATGTTCTCGCCGAGGAGCGTGGTATTTCAGCAGGTTTGGTTTATGAGATGCTGGAAGGAATGGCCGACCATGTGCGCAGAACTCTCCAGGAGGAAAAACGAAAAGGGGGAAATAAAGAGACAAATTTATTGCTTTACACCCCGGTGACGAGTCAGGATCAATTCATCAGCGCCATCGCCTATCTCGTAAGGCGGCTTGACGAGAACACGAGTGCGGACAATTTTTTGCGCCATTCATTTGATATCCGAGTTGGTTCAACTGAATGGAAATTTCTCGAAAACCAATTTCTGGAAGCATGGCAACTGAAAGATAAAATATCATTTGAGCCACGTCGTCAGCAAAACCGTAACAAAGAAATCTTTCCGGAAAATCTTGGAACATTTGCGGATCCGATTTTCCGCAATGAACCGGACACGGATTGGGTGCTTCCGGAAAATCGAAAATGGGCCAATAAAATCCGTAAAAAATGGCAGCCCACAGAAAAAACCAAAGTCAGAAAAATTCCGCTTTTTATCGGCAATACGGAAATTAAAGCAAAGAGAAAACAACAATTATTTTTCGATCCCTCACAACCCACGCTGTACGTTGCTGCGGAAATTTCTCCTGTATATTCCGTAATGCTGGCCACAAAAACGGATGTGATAAATGCGGTTAAAATTGCAAAAGATGATCCGACAAACTGGCGTCAAACCACTTTGCTGGAACGGCACGAAATGCTTTCCGGAGCTGCACTTAATATGCGGAAAAAGCGGGGAGATTTAATCGGAGTTGCGGCCGCTGTTTGCGGAAAAACTTTTTATGAAACTGATCCGGAAATTTCGGAAGCAATTGATTTTATTGAATATTATCCGCATTCCTTGAGTTTGCTGGAAAAACAAACCTCGCTGAAATTGTCACCGCTGGGGGTGGTTTTGGTGATTCCGCCGTGGAATTTTCCGATTGCGATTCCGACCGGAGGAGTTGCTGCGGCATTGGCTTGCGGAAATACCGTTCTGTTTAAACCTTCGCCGCTGGCTTTTCCGTTGGGTGCCGAGATCGCAAACTGTTTTTGGGATGCCGGAATTCCACGTGAAGCATTGCAACTTGTGACGTGCGAGGACGGCGAACCGATCCAAACGCTTTCCGGACATCCGGACGTGGACGCCATCATTTTCACCGGAGGTACTCAAACCGCGCTGAAGTTACTTGAAAATCGTCCCGATGCAGAATTGTCGGCGGAAACCGGTGGGAAAAACGCGACCATTGTCACCGCCATGGCTGACCGTGACCAGACGATCGAACACGTTTTACATTCCGCGTTCAGTCACAGCGGACAAAAATGTTCGGCAACTTCGCTGCTGGTGCTTGAGGCTGAAGTTTACGAAGATGAAACTTTCCGCAAGCAATTGCTGGATGCAATTCAAACCTTGAAAGTTGGCTCGGTTTGGAATTTTTCAAACAAAATGGGACCGCTTATCCGGGAACCGCTCGCAGATTTACAAACAGGTTTAGAAACTTTGGAACCAGGCGAAAGCTGGGCTTTACAGGCAAAATGCGATGATGCAAATCCAAAACTTTGGCCTCCTGCAGTGAAGTGGGGTGTGTGCCGTGGGAGTTTTTCGCATCAAACTGAATTTTTCGGACCGCTGCTTTCGGTGATGCGGGCGGAGTCGCTGGAAGACGCAATCGAAATTGTCAATGACACAGATTATGGTTTGACCTCCGGACTCGAAAGTTTGGATCCGCGTGAGCAAAAAATATGGATGGAAAAAATTAAAGCGGGCAACCTTTACATCAACCGAGTAACGACCGGCGCAGTTGTGCTGCGTCAATCATTTGGCGGCATGGGACTTTCCGCTATCGGCGCAGGAATCAAAGCCGGAAGTCCGAATTATACCGTGCAGTTTTGCCGGATCGAGGAAAGCGCAGCACCGACGCAAGGTCCTTTGCGGGAGGAATCCAGCTTGCATTATCTAGCGCGAAACTGGCAGTCGCAACTCGCCCGTAATAAAGATTTTTCTGCTGAGCATCCGGAAGAAATTCGCCACGAATTGCAAAAAACTATTCAGGCAATTTACAGTTGTCTCTTTCAATATGAACGTGAATTTTCCGGAGAGCAGGATTTTTTCAGGTTACGCGGACAGGACAATTTATTCCGCTACCTGCCAGTCGGCAAAGTTACTGTACGTTTGCATCCGGACGATGGTCTATTTGAAACACTGATCCGGATTGCCGCCGCACGGATTGCAAAGTGTAAAGTGGAAGTCAGCTTGCCTCCGGAATTGAAAAATTATGTCAGCGAATTCCTGACCGGAACTGAAGGAAAACGCCTGTGCGATTCTGTCGAAATCTGTACTGAAAGCGATGAAAAACTCGCCGAACGTCTTTTGAAAACAAACTTGACAGCCAAAATCGACCGTTTGCGCTACGCCCATCCCGACCGTGTTCCAAAAACAATTCATCAAGCCGCCGCCAAATTGGGCAAACACATTTCCCGTCACGTTCCACTCGCGGAAGGCCGCATCGAAATGCTGCGATATTTACGCGAACAAAGTATTTCCGTCGATTATCACCGCTACGGTAATTTGGGCGAACGTGAAGTTTGAAATTTCTTGACATTATTTATTGAAAACAAAAAAAGAAAGTAGACTATTTCATCCCCTCACCGTAAAATTCTTAGAGTAAGAAAAACAAAACTGTCACCATAATTGACTTTACGCACATGCCTTATTCTCCTCCTGAAACGCAACACCTGGATAGTATCCTGCCGACGGAACCGCTTCTACTGATGGGAGCAGGGCCCGTGCCGATTACTCATGCGGTAGCCCGCGCAAATGGAGTTGTGATAAATCACTTGGGTGAAACAATGGATGCAGTGATCAGCAATGTCAAACTGATGGGGCGTTATGCATTTCAGACAGTTTCAGACAAAATTATAGGCGTTTCTGGACCGGCTTCCGCGGCTATGGAAATGGCGATCACAAATTTGCTTTGGCCTGGCAGAAGCGTTTTAGCTTTGTCTATGGGAACATTCAGTGGACGTATGGTGGAAATGGCTGAAGGTGTCGGGGCAGACGTAACTGTGCTAAAATCAGCAGGAATTGAACCTGTCCGCGCAGAACAAGTCCGGGAAGCATTGTCCAAAAATCACTATGATGTGATCACAATGGCGCAGGGAGAAACTTCCTGTGGTGTAGAAATGAAATGTTTGCCGGAAGTCGCCCGGTTAGCTAAAGAACATGGTGCGCTTGTGGTAGTGGATGCGGTTTGCACCTTGACCACGATGCCCATGCAAATGGATGAGTGGGGAGTTGATGCTGCCATTGCCGGAGGTCAAAAAGGCTTATCTTCGATTCCGGGCGTTTCATTGATTGCATTTTCGGAAAATGCATGGGAGGCGATTGAGTCCCGAAAAGAACGGCAACCGCACTGGTGTTTGGACGCATTACGAGCGCAAACATTTTGGGGTGCACAACAGTACCACTATACGGCACCGGTTCCAGGAATTTTGGCTTTGCATGAGGCGCTGCGGCAAATTTGTGAAGAAACTCTGCCTGTACGTTTTGAACGTCACCGAGTCAGTTCCATTGCTTTACAGTCAGGAATTGAAACAATGGGATTGAAACTCTTTGTCCCGATAAAAGACCGGCTCAATTCGGTTGTAGCGATCCAAACTCCGAAAGACACCGAAAGCGCACAAATCCGAAAAATCATGTCCAAGCGTTTCAATGTAGAGGTTTCCGGAGCATTCGGTTTGGACATTCTGCGCATCGGTCAGATGGGTGAACAATGCCGTTCCCACAACCTTTTTAAAGTTCTCTATGCACTCGGCATGAGTTGCCGCCAACAAGGTGTTGATCTGGACGTAAGTCTGGGAATGGCGGAGTTGGAACGTAATTTGGTGATTGATCCTGAAAATTTAGTGGACTGAAAAATTGAATGAGACCCTCCTCTCTCACCCGCCTTATTCGCGCAAAAGCAAGAGAACTTGGTTTTGAGTTGGTTGGCGCCATTCCTGTTTCACGCAGTAAAACCATAGACGTATATAATTCGTGGCTCAAAAAAGGTTACGCAGGATCAATGACTTATCTGGAACGCCACGCGGAATTGAAAGAAGATCCGCGCCGCTTGCTTCCGGAAACGATGTCTTTGCTCGCGCTAGGTTTTAATTATAAAACTGTCGATCCTTCCGAAAAAGTAAACAATCCTGACATCGGCTGTATCAGTCGGTATGCGTGGGGTGATGATTATCACGAGCTGATTCGTAGCAAACTTCTTGTTCTCGAAAACTATCTTTGTCAGGAATTAAATGCCGGAAATATTTCTCGGAGTTTTGTTGATTCCGGACCAGTTTTGGAGCGTGAACTCGCGCAACGCGCCGGACTTGGCTGGATTGGCAAACATTCCAATTTGATTAACTGGAAAAAAGGCTCATGGTTTTTTCTGGCGGAACTGCTGGTCGATGTTCCGCTGGAAGCAGATTTGCCCTTTACTCGTGTGGACTGCGGAACCTGCACAATTTGCATTGAAGCCTGTCCCACCGACGCTATTATCGCTGATCGTACTTTGGATGCGAGGCTCTGTATTTCCTATTTGACTATTGAGTTGAAAGGGGCAATTCCTGTTGAACTGCGTCCAAAAATGGACAATCTTATTTTTGGCTGTGACATTTGCCAGGAAGTTTGTCCGTGGAACAGGGAAGCTCCGAAATCTCCTGAACCCGGACTTCGACCACGTCCGGAAAACGTGTCGCCGCAACTGGTTGACTTGATGAAATTGGATCAAACAGCCTTCAGACAACGTTTCCGGAATAGTCCAATTAAGCGGACAAAGCGCAGGGGATTCTTACGCAATGTTGCGGTAGCTCTAGGAAACTGGGCGCATGTGGATGCAATTCCCGCCTTAAGTTTAGGGCTTTTTGATGAAGAAGCACTGGTACGTGCTCACTCCGCATGGGCACTTGGACGTATCTCGGATTTGCAGGCAAAAACTAAACTGGAAGAAGCGAAATTAACAGAAACAGATCCGGAAGTTTTGCGCGAAATTGAAGCAGCGCTTGGTGTTTTTGAAATACTTTGATCAGCTGTCTGGAATTGTATTTGTTTTTTTGACTCAACACTTTAGAATTAAAGTACAGAAAAATTTGGATCCACTTTTCTGTTTCAGAAATTCCGGCAAAAAATATTTAGCAAAATATTTTCAGTTGCTGATTTTCTGTAAACTCACACCAAAGATTTTAAGAAAAAAATAAATGCATATTATATTACTCGGTCCACCAGGTTCCGGAAAAGGCACACAAGCTAAAAATATTGCCAGTGAATACGGTTTTGTACAGCTTTCCACCGGAGACATGCTTCGTGCCGCAGGTAATTCCGGATCTAAACTTGGTTTGCAATTGAAAGCGGTAATGGACGAAGGCAAGCTGGTTTCAGATGAAATCGTGATTGGAATTGTGCAGGAGAGAATTTTTCAAAATGACTGTGCCGCAGGTTACATGCTAGACGGTTTTCCGCGAAATCTGTTGCAGGCCAAGAAACTGGATACAATGCTTGCAGGGCAAAACCAGCAAATTGACTTAGTGATTCGGTTGTGTGTAAACGATGAGGTAGTGGTCCGTAGAATTGCTGGACGCCGCTTTCATGTGGCCAGTGGGAGAAGCTACCATGTTGAGTTTAACCCGCCTGAAAATGAAGGAAAAGATGATCTTACTGGGGAAGCACTAATTCAGCGTGCTGATGATAATGAAGATATTGTCAAATCCAGACTAAACATCTACCGTGAGCAAACCGAACCACTGGTCAAGTACTACGAAGAAAAAAGTATACTTGTAACGATAGAAGGTATGGGTACTCCGAATGAAATTTTTGCCAAAATCAAAGTGGCTCTCGCTCAACACAGTTAGGATTAACTATGACAGCTTGGCGAAATGATTTGCTTAAAACATCACTCACAGAATTTCCTCTCACAGGTGATATTGAAATTTTGGCAGCAGAACTTAGCGGATTTCATCAAGACCCCGCGTATAGAATTATTGTTGCGACTGCACTTCAGCATTCAGCGATACTACTAACCTCAGATAAAACAATCTTGTCATGGGATGGTCCGTTAAAGAGCTGGGACATCCGACAATAAAGAAATAAAATATTTTGTAAATGAAAACTGAAGCTGAAAAATACGACGTACTCGTGATAGGCGGAGGCCATGCCGGCTGCGAAGCTGCGTTGGCCGCCGCAAGAATGGGTGCGGAAACATTGCTAATTACTTTGATGCGTGATTCAATTGCGCAAATGTCATGCAATCCTGCCATTGGCGGAATTGGAAAAGGACATTTGGTAAAGGAAATTGACGCGTTAGGTGGTGAAATGGGCAAGGTTGCTGATGCGACAGGGATTCAGTTTCGTGTGCTAAATGCTTCCCGTGGCGCTGCTACTCGCGGCTCCCGCTGTCAGTCAGATTTTCTTGCTTACAAAAAAGTCATGCGTCAAGTACTTGAGAAAGAATCCGGACTAACAATAGTAGAAGGTCTGGCTGAAGAATTATTATTTCAGGGAAATCAGGTGGTGGGACTCCGTACAGAAAATGAGGAGTACTTTGCGGAAACAGTAATTGTAACCACAGGAACATTTCTCAATGGTTTAATACACCGAGGTAAGGAAAGAGTTGATGCAGGAAGAGAGGCTGAGCCTTCCGCCAAAAGATTGTCTTTGTCGCTGGCAGATCAGTCGTTGAAACTGGGGAGAATGAAAACCGGTACGCCCGCACGTCTTGATAAACGCAGCATTGACTGGAGCAAACTTGGAATTCAACCTGGAGATGAACAGCCAAAAAAGTTTTCTTTCTGGGATTCAGAGATTTTATTGCCACAAGTTCCGTGTCACATTGCATATACAAATGAACGTACTCATCAGATCATCAAAAATAATCTGAGCAAGTCTGCGCTTTACGGTGGAGAAATAACCGGAATTGGTCCACGTTACTGTCCTTCGATTGAAGACAAAATTGTTAAATTTGCAGACAAAAATCGGCATCAGGTTTTCATGGAACCGATGGGTTATGCAGACGATAGTTTGATGATCTATCCAAACGGACTTTCCACCAGTTTGCCAACCGAAGTTCAGTACGAATTTTTACGCAGCATTGAGGGTTTGGAAGAAGTTGAAATTATTGTGCCGGGTTATGCAATCGAATACGATATGTTTGATCCAACTCAATTGAAAGCGACACTGGAATTAAAAGCAGTCAAAAATCTTTATCTTGCAGGCCAAATCAACGGCACAACAGGTTACGAGGAAGCTGCCGCTCAAGGTTTGATGGCAGGAATTAATGCGGTTTTGAAAGTGCGCAAAAAACAGCCGTTTATTTTACAGCGAAATGAAGCGTATATCGGTGTGATGATAGATGATTTGATCACACGCGGAGTTATTGAACCTTATCGGATGTTCACCTCAAGAGCGGAATACCGGCTGCATTTACGTGAAGACAATGCCGACTCACGTTTAAGTAAAAAGGGTTGGGAACTAGGGATCTTACCTGAAAAATACTATCAGAATTTTCAGAAAAAACAGTATGAAATTAATAAGTTGTCCGGAATAGTAAAAGCAGAAAGGATTTCTCCAACTAAAGCGGTTCAAGCAGAATTACTGAAACTTGGCGAGTCTCCTCTCAAAACGGCAGCCAAAGTTTCAGACTTGTTGAAGCGCCCAAAACTTAATATTGAAAGATTACTTGGCTGTGATTCCATCGGCGAAAAAATAGACTGGAATGCGTATTCTCCGGTTGTGCGAGAACAGGTGGAAATCGAGATCAAGTATGCTGGTTATTTGTCCAGGCAAGATCAAGAATTAAAGCACATTAACAAACTCGATCGGATTGCTCTTCCGGACGATTTACAATTATCCGTAATTCCGGGACTTTCACGGGAAGTCCGGGAAATTTTAGAAAAAACAAAACCGGACACACTTGGACAGGCCAGTCGACTAACCGGAATGACGCCTGCGGCAATTACGATTTTGCGGGTTCATTTACGGACCAAAAAAGCAGCTTAACTCACTGATTGATGTCGAACTTAACCAGCGCTTCAACGTCGCATCGCCTCGGTGTTATCAGCATTTTGGTAGCTCTTCCTTTTGTCAGTTTGACAGGACTCTTTGGCAAGTTTCTAACTCTTTCTCCATTATTGATAGTACAGGGACGGACAGTTTTTGCCTTTGGAACATTATTACTGGCATTGTTCGTTTTACGTAAAAGAATATTTTTCAAGGATTTTCGAGAATGGCTCTGGCTGATGGTAAGTGGAAGCATCCTTGGCGTACATTGGATTGCGTTTTTTCAGGCAATTCAAGTTTCCACTGTTGCGATTGGTTTACTCTCTTTTGCAAGTTATCCATTATTCACAACTCTGTTGGAACCACTTTTTTTCCGTGAATCTCTACAACGCAGGAATGTCTTTGCGGCATTGATCGTGATTTGCGGTTTAGCCCTGATGGCCACCTCAACAGAAGATACGAACGCAATTATTTCCGGTTCCGTTGTACAAGGTTTGTTATGGGGATTGCTAGCAGGATTAGGCTTTGCCGTGCTGACCTTACTGAATCGTGATCATGTAAGAAATCATTCACCGTTGTTGCTCACATGCTGGCAAAATGGCTTTGCCGCATTGGTGCTTTTGCCCTGGTCTTGGTCTGAATCATGGATTATCAGTGCTGAAGAATGGGGTTTATTGTTTGTTCTTGGAGTTGTTTGTACAGTAGGAGGTCACACCTTGTTGATCAACGGCCTGCGTCACGTCCGCGCTCAAGTGGCGAGTTTGCTGATTGCCGGACTGGAGCCGGTTTTCGCGATTGTGTTCGCACTCTTTCTGCTGAGAGAAATTCCTTCCGTACAAACATTGCTCGGTGGTATTTTGATTGTCGGCACCACTGTTTTCATGACGAGAAAGTCGAATTAATAAGTAAATCAAGTAAAAACAGATATTTAAAAATAAAAGAAATCAGAAATTTAAATGATGAAAGATTCTGATAAAAAGAACGCTAGAGATGATTCTGCGTCTGACATCGTAAAATATATTCCTTCTGCTGCAGATTTGGCTAAAAAACCAATTGGGCTGAGAAAAAAAATAAAAGTGGTGCCGGAGGAAAATACTAATGAATCAAAGTATCAAAGTGGAAAAAAGTTAAAGCATCAAAGTGCAGGTACCTCTGATATTGAAAGTGGCAAATTCTCCGCTGAAAAAACTTTTACTCGACTTCCCTGGAAAAGACAAAGCAACGTTTGGACGAAATCAACAGAGGAACATACTTTTGGCCCTCCGCCAAAAACATCAAAAAAATTAAAACAGCGACGGTCTGCTTCTCAAAAAAATATGAGTTGCGAGTCTTTTGGTGAACAGGGGAAACTCATGCTTGACGCACTGCGGATTCCGGAAAAGGACCGAAGTTCTTACGATGTCACACATGGTTTTCATCCCTATCCAGGACGGTTCCATCCAGATTTGCCGAAAATATTGCTTAAGCAATTCCCTGCTGGAAGTAAAGTTTTTGATCCTTTTATGGGTGGAGGTACAGTTTTGCTTGAGGGACTGCTTTGGCAGCATCAGGTTTTTGGAAACGATCTCAATCAAATTGCCAACATGGTGGCAAAGGAGCGTTGTCGTTGGATTTCAGAAAAAAATGCTGTCCGTGTATGGCAAGCATTTGAGGATGTGAAGGAGCGGGTTAAAACCCGAAGTTTGGAAAAACGGAGTGTACATCGCCAAAATATAAATTGGCTCAATAAATTTCATCCACCATATCTATTTGTTGAACTTTTACATTGGATTGACGGAATTGAAAATCTGCGTACAACAAATGAGCGTGATACTTTGCGCGCGGTCTTTTCAAGTTTGATTGTAAAATTTTCCAATAAAATTTCAGAGACTTCCGAATTCACAAAACCTCCTTCTTTTCCAAAAGGCGCGGTTGGAAAATGGATGGAACGAAAAACGCAGGAATTACTTAAAAATCAACTTGAACTGGCGAAAAAAATTCCAAAAACGAGTCCGGCCATTTTATGGAATGAGAACATTTTGCAATTGGAGGGTCCGGAAGAAAACTCAATTGATTGTACCATTACGAGTCCACCTTTTCCGGGAACTTATGATTATCTTGAACTGCATGAACTAAGGATGAATTGGCTTGATTTTCCCACAGAGCCGATGGCCACCGGTGAAATTATAAGCCGTAATTATACTCCAAAACAATGGAAACAAGTTTTTCGGGAGTTTATGCTGAAACTTCGCCGCTGGACTGCTGAAGAAGGAGTCTGTTATCTGCTGTTAGGTGACTGGATTGAGAACAATGAACGTGTCAGTGGTTTGGAATTTACAAACAAATACTCTGATAGCGTTGGTTGGAAAGTGGCGGGTAGTGCTTCAGTACAACGCGAAATATTTGATTCAAACCTGCGTCTGGCTTTTGGAGATTCAGGGAAGTGGGAACACCTGATAATGTTACGACAATAAGAAAAGAATCAGTCCTTTCTTTCAACAACACCGTTGTCAGGATCAATCAGGAGCGTACGTTTTTTGCCTAAATTATGTATCTTCAGCACCAAATGTCCTTCAGCAACGTCATCAAATCCAGCGTCATCAATGAAGGCACGTATAGTGATGAGACCGTTAAATTTGGAATCAGTTAGACTTGGCGGATCAAGACCAACCAAAACACGGGCGAAGCCTCTTTTATCCAATAAAAATCGCTTCGGTAGCCGAATCCTTTTGTAATCACTTTCAAAAAGCACAAGACCACTGCGTTTGACTAACTTGCCGCTGATGCTGTTCTGTATCTGCACACTGAAATCCAGCTGTTTTGATTTTCCGTCCCTAAAATCCAATTCATACACACTCGTTTTAAGTGAAAGCAAATTCGGAATTGGACCCGCTTTTTGAACTAAATCAGCATTACGATCAAAATTATCCAACCATTGACCAGGATTCAAAATTACTTTTGAAGACAGATTGCTGACTTCAACCTGACCTTCTGTTAAAGAAACTGTGGCATTATTATTGTTTTCTGTGATCCGGACTGAAGTTCCTCTGATGCCGATCAGGGCTGTTGGGGTACGGATTTTGGTGCGTTGCAGACCTTTCAGGAAGCGTCCACGTAAAGAACCGCTTTTAAGTGTCAGCTGAAATTTGAAAGTACGCTTGCTCGTGGATTGTTCTTCAGACAAGTTCAATACTAATGCCGAATTTTGGAACAAGCGAACTCTTGAGCCATCTCTGTATTCAACGGTGGTTTTCGATTTTTTTGACGTCAGGATTTTGTTTCCTGCGAAGAGCAGCATTCCGTCACTGCCCCGTCTGCCCTTTGGTGATTTAAGGGTAACAACTCTAACAGTACCTTCCACGTTGAGTAGTGTGGCAATGGCGGGATTATTACTTTGAGCCGAAACCAAAGATGCCGATACGCTCAAGACTATAATTAAAAACAGGCTTTTGAAAGGAAATAATATTCGCATAATTATTCTCTCATCTTACAGTTTAAGAACTACTGTAAAATCAGGCTGATTTTCAAATTCCACCAGTCGAACTGACTAACCTGCCACTAGAACTTCCGCAATTTGGATTGAATTAAGGGCTGCACCTTTGTAAAGCTGATCGGCAACCACCCAGAATGCAAGGCCTCTGGGATGAGAAAAGTCTTCACGGATCCTACCGACATAAATCTCAACTGTTTCATCCACGTCCCACGGCATTGGATAACCTCCGGCAACAGGTTCGTCCTTAACAACTATGCCCGGAGCTTTTTCGAGAATTTCACGTGCCTCCTGGGGAGTTAATTTGCGTTCAGTTTCAATCCATATTGCCTCAGAGTGTGCTCGTAAGACAGGAACTCTCACACAGGTTGCGGAAATTCCCATTTCAGGTGCGTCCATGATTTTTCGTGTTTCATTTACCATTTTCATCTCTTCCCTTGTATATCCGTTTTCGAGAAAAACATCTACATGTGGAAAGAGATTGAAAGCAATTTGTGCAGGAAATACTGAAACTTCCATCGGTTCGTTGTTGACCCATGCGCTAGTTTGTTTGAGCAATTCGCTCATACCTTTCGCTCCTGCTCCGGAAGTGGATTGGTAGGTCGAAACCACTACTCGGTTGATTGTTGCCGCTTTATGCAAAGGGTAAAGCGCAACTACCATTTGGATGGTTGAACAATTTGGATTGGCGATAATACCATTGTGTTTGAAAGCCATGTGCGGGTTGATTTCCGGAACCACCAGTGGCACATCCGGATCCATTCTGAAAGCACTGCTGTTATCAATCACTACCGTTCCGGAATCCACAGCATGATGCACAAATTCTTTGCTTCGCCCTTTTCCTGCGGAAAAAAATGCTAAATCAACTCCTTTAAATGATTTTGGGGTCAGTTCTTCAACCGTGATTTGCTCTCCGCAGTATTCAAGTTTCTTTCCGACAGAACGTTCGGAAGCAAGCAGTTTTAGATTTTTAATCGGAAAATCGCGGGCTTCCATCAATTTCAGGAATTCTCCGCCAACAGCGCCGGTTGCCCCAGCAATCGCAACATTTTTCAATTTATGTTTAGGTAAATGGATTATTAGATATTGTGGTTCAATCTACTTGCGAACGATTCCTCGCATCAGTAATACCAGCTCTGTAAAGTCCTAGAAGTTCGGAAATTTCATGCTTCAAGATTCGTGCTTTCCGCTGACTTAAAATGTTTTCTGCAAACGGAAACGTAGCTATCGTTTCCACCGATTTGTATTTGCTCACCGGACTTTAGCGGTGATCCATTTTGATCAAGGCGTAAGACCATGTTCGCTTTTTTTCCACAGTGACAGATCGTCTTGATCTCAACTAATTCGTCTGCCCATGCCAATAAATGAAGACTTCCTTCAAAGAGTTCTCCTTTAAAATCAGTGCGTAACCCAAAGGCCAGCACAGGTATTTCCAATTTGTCAACAACCTCTCCTAATGCAAATACCTGAGTTTTTGTCAAAAACTGTGCTTCATCAAGCAAGACGCAACTCAAGGGTCTTTTTTGGTCTGTTTTTTCAGTTAATGCAAACAAATCATCTTCTGTCTTAAAACTGACAGCATCTGCTTCCAATCCAATTCGAGAGCGCACTTTGGACGCAATATGACGCTCATCTATTGACGGCTTGAGAACAAGCGTGTTCATGCCACGCTCACGGTAATTATATGCTGACTGAAGAAGAGTCGTGGTTTTTCCCGCATTCATTGCGGAATAGTAAAAATACAACTTTGCCATCTTAGTCAGTGAAAATAATGATGCTCCCAACAAAACCCAACATTCCATTCGGCAAAGGAATGCTAGCTAAGATTTTCAATATTCTTGTAAATTCTTTGAAGTAGAGCAAAAACTTAATGATTGTAACAGTTCAGCAGAAAATAATAAAGGCAGGATTTACTCAAAATAGTTGCGCAAGTGTCAGGGCACGCTTGTTGCTCATAATATTAAGGACCCCGGAGAGTGGCTCCGCCACTTGAATCCGTAAACGAATTCATGAATTATAATCCTGAGCCTAACATGACCTGGGATTTGTTCCATATTCGCTCCGGGGCGTAGCCACAAAAGATACAGACTTCCCCAGCAGATTTCAAGTAAGAATTATAAAATATTTATAATTTTTTGAAATAATTTTTTTGCCTCACTTATACTTTTTTAGCTCTTGATTCCACCCCTTTGATTTTTATAATTTTATTGTTGTTTTGGTTTTTGTTTGTCTAAAACCCTGCAACAAAAAAATATTATTTCCAAACTTAAAACTGTAAAAAAATGAATTTTCTTGTAAGTACTTTTTTGCTTGAATTTTTGTTAGCACTCTAGTATAGTGAGTGCTAAAGATGTTTTAGTTTAAACACAAAGGTTTTATGGACACCCAAAAATTTACAGAAAAATCGCTGTCAGCCTTGGAAAATGCGCATAGCGACGCAGTACGCCGAAAAAATTCTGAGTTGTCCACACTGCATCTTTTGAATGCCCTGGCCTTCCAGGAAAATGGTTTGGTTCCCAGAATATTCGAAAAAATGGAGTTGGATTCATCAAAATTCACACAAGCTGTGGAATCCGCTTTGAAAGCATTACCGACGCTCAGCGGCAGTTCCGTCGGCAGAGTGAACACTAGTGGAGAAATGAATCAGGCACTGGTTGGAGCTGAAGACGAAGCCAAAAAAATGGGGGATGATTACATCAGTGTTGAGCATCTTTTACTGGCCTTGAGTGCAGAAGGAAATAAGGGACCGGCCGGCAAGATTTTGTACGAGATGGGCGTGACCCGTGAACGTTTAATGGACACTGTCAATGTTGTCCGTGGAGGGCAAAGGGTAACAAGTCAAAATCCGGAAGAAACTTATGAAGCGCTGGAAAAATACGGAACTGACTTGAGTCAAATGGCACGTGACGGAAAACTAGATCCGGTGATTGGTCGAGATGACGAAATTCGCAGAGTGATTCAGGTACTTTCTCGCAGAACTAAAAACAATCCGGTTTTGATCGGTGAACCAGGTGTGGGTAAAACAGCGATTGCGGAAGGATTAGCTCAACGAATTGCGCGTAATGATGTGCCGGACAGTCTAAAAAATAAAAAACTGGTTTCACTTGATATGGGGGCACTGATTGCGGGCGCAAAATATCGAGGTGAATTTGAAGAGCGTCTGAAAGCGGTACTCAAAGAAGTTGTTGACGCAGATGGTCACATAGTCTTGTTTATTGATGAATTACACACTGTAGTCGGCGCAGGCAAAACGGAAGGCTCTATGGATGCCGGAAATTTGCTCAAGCCTATGCTCGCACGAGGAGAACTGCATTGCATCGGCGCAACAACTTTGGATGAATACCGAAAACACATCGAAAAAGATCCTGCGTTGGAACGGCGTTTTCAACAGGTTTTGGTGGATCAGCCAACAGTTGAAGACACCATTTCAATTTTGCGTGGATTGAAGGAGCGCTATGAAATTCACCACGGTGTTCGTATCAAAGATGTTGCGCTGATTGCCGCAGCGACTCTTTCGCAACGTTATATTTCGGATCGCTTTCTTCCAGACAAAGCAATTGATTTGATGGATGAAGCAGCCTCAAAATTACGAGTTGAAATCAATTCAATGCCTGCGGAAATGGACGAAATGTCACGTCGAATTCTGCAACTTCAAATCGAAAAAGAAGCGCTGAAAAAGGAAAAGGATTCTGCATCTAAAAACAGACTTAAAAAACTGTCAAAGGAGTTAGCTGAACTGCAACACAACTTTAATATATTGACTTTGCAATGGGAAAAAGAAAAATCGGCCTTGCAGGATTTGAGTGAATTAAAACAGAAAATTGAAGAAGTACGTCTGCAAATTGAACGGGCACGGCAGGATTATAATTTGGAGGAAGCCGCGCGCCTGGAATATGGTGTACTTCCGGAACTGGAAAAACAGCAGGAAACTGCTCTTACTGTTGACGAAAATTCCACTAATCAATTGCTCAAAGAAGAAGTTGACGCAGAGGACATTGCCGAAATAGTAGCTCACTGGACCGGAATCCCTGTACAAAAACTGATTGAAGGTGAAGGCGAAAAATTGCTTCGTCTTCCGGAACATCTGCATCAGCGTGTGGTAGGGCAGGATGAAGCTATAAATCTAGTCTCGGATGCAGTTATCCGGGCACGTTCCGGAATCAATGATCCAAACAGACCACTCGGCAGTTTTATTTTTTTGGGGCCAACAGGAGTTGGTAAAACGGAACTGGCACGGGCTTTAGCAGAATATTTGTTTGATGATGAACACAATATGATCCGCATTGACATGTCCGAATATATGGAAAAACATTCTGTTTCAAGACTGATTGGTGCTCCTCCCGGATATGTTGGTTTTGATGAAGGAGGACAGCTCACTGAGGCTGTTCGGCGGAGACCTTACAGCGTTTTGCTCTTCGACGAAATTGAAAAGGCGCATTATGATGTTTTCAATGTTTTACTGCAAATTCTGGATGACGGCAGGTTGACGGACTCACATGGACGTACCGTGGATTTTAAAAATACACTGGTCATCATGACTTCAAATATCGGCAGTCAAAATTTGATTGATCAAATGGGTGCCGGAATTTCCGATTCTTCTGATCAGGCAAATCAAAAGAAATTGGTATTGCAGGAGCTGCGGCAGCATTTTCGTCCCGAATTTTTAAACCGTGTTGATGATACAGTGGTTTTTCATCCGTTGCTGCAGGAGCACATGAGCAGTATCATAAAAATTCAACTCGAACGCCTGAAAAAACGTTTGCAGGAGAAAAACATTTCCTTGCGCTTGACCGACAAAGCAGTTGATTTTCTGGCTGAAGTTGGTTATGACCCGGTTTATGGAGCACGTCCGCTAAAACGAGCAATCCAAAAGAAACTGGAAACTGAATTAGCAAGAGCAATTTTGTCCGGAGAAATACAGGACGGACAGGAAGTTACAGCCAATGTTTCCGCTGGAAAAATATTCTTTGAAAAGATTGTTTCTGTTTCCAAAGAGGAATTAGCCGTTTAATGGTTTGCTGGAGTCAGTTAAAAAAAAGATTGATTAATCTGTCTTGAATAGTTTTAAAATTTCGGTTCTCTAACTTTGTTCTAAAGTTTGAGAAACCGTGTCTGGGGTTGACCATTGTGGTGACCCCTATAAACCACCTCCAAGTTCAGTGCTATGGATTGGAGGTATTTCTGTAAACACCTTGCTTTTAAAAGGAGGTACTATGTTACATTTAGCACGTTACTCGTCAATCACCCCATCAGATTTTGAAAGAGCTCTCGGAATTACCGTAGGCTTTGATTCAATGTTTGATCGTTTTTTCGGAGATGTTGAAAGGTCGGAATCCGCAACCGGTTTTCCACCTTACAATATCCGCAAGGACGAAGAAAACTTTTACACCATCGAGATGGCTGTTGCCGGATTTTCAAAAGAGGATTTGGAAGCAGAACTCAAAGAAGGTGTCTTGACCGTGCGTTCAAAGCCGGATCAGGAAGAAGGCGAGTATTTACATCGTGGAATTGCCAAGCGCGCATTCACACGAAGTTTTACTCTTTCTGATGATGTGATAATTAAGGGAGCAGATTTGATTAATGGTATGCTGACTATTAGTCTTGAAAGAATCGTTCCTGAAGATAAAAAATCTCGTATGATTGAGATTGGTCAATCAACAGAGTCAGATTTAAAGAAAATAAATTAAGCATAAGCTGAATCTGTTTATTTAATTAATCCCGCTGGAGTTTATTTCTACAATCTTTGGCGGGATTTTTTGTTTTTAGCATAAGCATTGCCGCAATAATTGACAGCCTTGTGGATTTTCCCTCCTTTTATTTCAAAATTAAATATATCCTCTGTTTTGTTTCTGCAAATAAATCCTTGAATTTAAAAAAACCACTCTGAATAAGAAAAAATTGTAAAGCTGCACCAAATTAAAATTACTTCTTGACAGGTGTATTAAAAAATCATATAAATATGACTCGAAATGTGCTTGATGCATTTATTCAGAGCACATTCCCTTCGCAATAAAGTTTGCGGAGGATCTTCGATGTGTAGGGATTTCCATCATTTAAATTTAGTCAGGCCTTGAAAAGGCTGGATCGAAAAAGATGATTTGGTCGTCTGCTCACATGAGATTCCGTATGCAAACGGTTTGTGTCCGGTTTAAGTGGTTTGCAATTCAGTAAACCAATTTATAATTTTTATTTAAGGAGTTAATTATGCGTACATGGTTAGGAAAAACATTCAAAGGCGTTTTGCTGGCAGTTGCAGCATCGGCCTTAACCTTCGGTAGTGTTGCTAGTGCAGGTCAATGCACAAACGAGAGATGGAACAAAGTAATGAAACGGGGAAAAATTGTCATAGGTGTAAAGGCCGATTACAAACCCTGGGGCTATCGCAATACCAGTGGTGGTCTGGTTGGAATGGAAATTGACATGGCCAAAGATGTTGCTGCTGCAATGGGCGTAAAACTGGAAATGGTTCCGGTACAGTCCTCCAACCGCATGCAGTTCTTGGAGCAGGGTAAAATCGACATGATGATCGCAACCATGTCGGATCGTGTGGACCGCCGTAAAATTGTTGGCATCACCCAACCGAACTATTACACTTCCGGAACAAATATTATGTCTCCGAAAGCCTTAGGTTTAACCTCGTGGGAAGATCTACGCGGAAAGCCGGTTTGTGGTAAGCAAGGGGCATTCTATAATAAAATAGTAGCTGAACGTTACGGTGCGAAAATTAGTGCTTTCACCGGAAACGCTGCTGCAAAACAGGCACTGCGAGATAAAAAGTGTGTTGCCTGGGTCTATGACGATTCTTCCATTATGTCGGATTTGTCTTCCGGAAATTGGGATGATTTTGAAATGCCGCTGACATCCGAAGATGATAATCCTTGGGGACTTGCAGTTCCTTTGGAGGAAATTAGTTGTGTCTTTGGTAACTTCATGACCGGTATGACTTACAACTGGCATCAGTCAGGACGTTTGATTCAACTGGAAAAAAAGCACGGTATCCAAGCGACCAATTATCTTGTCATCCAAAAGTTTCGTAGCAAAGACTGGTTGGAAGGCAAATGATTTAAAAACTCAGACCTTTAGTTTTGGCGGTGACTAAAAATGTTGCCGCACGGTCTGCGTATTTTTTCTTTCTTCCCTGCGGCCGGATTTTAATTTTGTGAATTCCGGCCGCAACAATTATTCCCCAACAAACCGTCAATGCCTGAATTTATTCGTATTTTCTTTTTGGAGCTTTACAAGGCTGATCCAAAGTGGAATTTCATTTTCTTCTATGATTCTAGTCAGGCAGATCGTGTCATTGAAGGCTTTTGGATGACCCTTGAACTTGCGGTGATTTGCGTAATTTTAAGCGTAGTCATTGGGGTTATAGGAGCATGGATGCAAAACCAGCCAAACAAAATATTGCGTTTGGTGGTTCAAGGGTACATCCAGTTTTTCAGAAATACACCGCCTCTGATTCAATTGATGTTTTTTTATTTTGCGCTGGGACAGTTCACTCCAACATACTCTCCGGACGGTTGGCTGGAAATCCCGATAATCTCAAACGTTGGTTGGGCCATTATTTCGCTTTCATTTTTTGCCGGAGCGTTCAATGTGGAAATTTTCCGGTCCGGAATAGAAGCTGTTCCAGAATCCACCAAAGAAGCTGCCGAATCACTGGGATTCAGCCATTTTCAAACTTACCGTTATATTGTGTTACCGCTGGCTTTCCGTGTCAGTTTACCTGCGTTGAACAACAATTTGGTAAACCTTGTCAAAACCACGACCCAGGCCATGGTAATCGCTGTTCCGGAACTGCTTTACCAAATGGTTAGTATTTATAACGACTATTCAACTGCCATGAACGCTTCGATGCTCTTGCTGTTTATTGTGTACATCGGATTAGTTGCTGTTTTGGTTTTCGGAATGCACCGTTGGGAGTTGACCATTCGGATTCCTGGTTACGGAGGTTGAAATTTCAATTCGGTGATTTCCTAAAAATAACAAGCAAAACAAGCCATAAATCTGCAACTCGATTTTAATGAATAGCACTTTACCAAAGCATTGCCAAATTGTAATTGTAGGCGGAGGAATCATGGGGTGCAGTACGGCCTACCACCTCATGAAAAACGGTTGTCGAGATGTTATTTTACTGGAACGAGCCAAATTGACAAGCGGCACAACTTGGCATTCCGCAGCACAAGTGAGGCAACTTCGTTCCACCGAAAGCCTCACGAGGCTTGTGCAAAATAGTGTGGAATTGTATTCCTCACTCGAAGCTGAAACTGGTCAAGCCACAGGTTGGAAACAGACTGGGAGCCTAAGCATTGCCACTAACTCGGATCGCCTTACACACATTCGTCGGCAAGCCTCTCTCTCGAAAGCCTTCGGAATTGGTGCAGAGGAAATTTCAGTAAAAAATGCCGCCGAAAAATGGCCGCTGATGCGTAAAGATGACCTCATTGGTGCGGTTTATTCTCCATCTGACGGAAGGGTTAGTCCGAGCGACATTTGTGCCGCACTCGTCAAAGGTGCTAAGTCAAAAGGACTTCAAGTTTTTGAGGATACTCCAGTTACAGGAATACGTTCCGAAAATGGACGGGTTACCGCTGTCAAAACTGTACAAGGTGAAATCACCTGCGAAACAATTGTCAACTGTGCAGGAATTTGGGGGCGAAAAATTGCGGCAATGGTTGGCGTCTCAGCACCGCTTCACGCCTGTGAACATTTTTATTTACTCACAGAACAGATGGATTCCGTTACTGCACCGCTCCCCACTCTCAGTGACCACGATGGTCATCTCTATCTTCGAGATGAGGGCGGTGGATTACTGATAGGTTGCTTTGAGCCGCAAGGAAAAGCCTTAGACATTGATCAACTTCCGGAAGATTTCGCCTTCGACTTGCTTCCGGAAGATTGGGATCATATTGAACCGATTCTCGCAAACGCGATGTACCGCATTCCTGAATTGGAGAAAACAGGTGTAAAAATGTTGCTCAACGGTCCGGAAAGTTTTACTCCTGATGACCGCTTTTTGTTGGGAGAATCTCCGGAACTGCGTGGTTTTTTTCTTGGTTGCGGAATGTGTTCAGTCGGAATTGCGACTGGGGGAGGAGCCGGACGTGCACTTGCTGAATGGATTATCGACGGCGAGCCTTCGATGGACCTTTGGCCAGTTGATATTCGGCGTTTTGTTCCGGCACAAAATAGTTTACGGACACTCCGTGAACGTTCTCCGGAAACGCTTGCGTTGCATTACGCTGTCAGTTTTCCCGGACGGCAACATAAAACAGCACGTAACTTGCGGCTCAGTCCACTTCATTCCCGTCTCGAATCTGCCGGAGCGGAATTTGCCGAACGAATGGGATGGGAGCGGCCCCGCTGGTTCAATCCAGAAAACAAGTCAACTGCTCCGGAGTTAAGTTTTGAGAAACCCGGCTGGCATTCACTTCATGCGGAAGAACATCGAGCAGCAAGAGAAGCGATAGTTTTGTTTGACCAATCGACCTTTGGAAAATTGCAAGTGCAAGGTCGAGACGCGGAATCTGCACTACAAAGATTGTGTGCAAACAACATTTCAAAAGCACATCGCCGTGTAGTCTATACTGCCATGCTCAATCGACGTGGTGGTTACGAAAGTGATTTAACTTTGATGCGTTTGGATGAGAATAGTTTTTTGCTGATCACCGGAACCGGACAACCAGTGCGTGATCGAGATTGGATTCGGAAAAACATCAACCCGGATGAATATGTCACCGTCACCGATATGACCGGAGCCTTGGCCGTAATCAGCATTGCGGGGCCAAATTCACGTGAGTTGTTAAGCAGGGTTAGTTCGGATGATTTCTCTAACACCGGATTTCCGTACTACTCACATCGGACCGTTGAAGTCGGCCCAGCAATGGTTCGAGCGGCACGTTTGTCATACGTCGGAGAGTTGGGCTGGGAGTTGTACATCCCTTGCGAATCTGCGATTCCGGTTTTTGATGCACTCCGCAAGGCTGGAGATGATCTCGGTTTGAAACTAGCAGGGATCGAGGCTCTCGGTTCCTTACGCATCGAAAAGGGTTATTGCGCATGGGGACATGAAATCGGACCAGACGATACTCCACTACAAGCCGGACTAGATTTTGCGGTGAAATTCAATAAACCTGATTGGTTTATCGGTAGGGAATGCCTGCTTCAGCAAAAAAAGCAAGGCGTGTCCCGACGGTTGGTGATGCTCACTATTAGCGATTCCGAAGCATATCCACATGGTGGCGAACCAATTTGGTGTGACAATATTCTGGTTGGACGCACCACTTCCGGAACTTTCGGACATACGGTTGGCTGTGCCGTTATGCTGGGTTATATCCGCTGTGTCGACACGAAAATTGACACCATGCTTAACACTGGTAAATTTGAAGTTGAAATTGCTTGTCGGCGTTTTAAAGCACATGTTACAATAGACGCTCCTTACGACCCAAAAGGATTTGCTTTAAGAAAATAACTTTTTAAATCAATATATTATATTATATTCTGTAACACTAATAACCCGCAACTTTCTTTAAGAATTAAATGAACTAATAACGATGTTCAACTACTTTCAAAAAATTCCAGGAGTTTCTTCTTTTCCGAGGCAAACAGATTTACCGGTCTTGTTGCCGTATCAGGCTAGTTCTTCGGGAGATCCTGTTGATTTGCGTTTCAGTCGTTGGTTGGCTTCTTCATCGCCGTGGGTAATGGTTTTATTATTTTTAGTGATCAGCCTCTATCCAATGATAGTACTTGCGCAATCAAAATACACACTCGAGGATGCATTTTACACACTATGGCGGTGGTTACCATTCATAGTCGGCAGTGGATTCGTGATGAATATCTTGATAAGTTTTTTCACGATGTTAATTGGTACAGTAGCTGGAGTTATACTTGGATTGGGGCAAATTTCAGTCCACACTCCGTTGCGAAAATTTTCGTGGTTTACTACCCAACTTTTCCGCAATTCTCCCTGGTTGGTATTACTATTTATAGTGATGTTGACCTTTCCTTATGAATTCGAATTTGGCGATCGCATCATTTCAATTCCGGATTGGATGAAAGCGGTTTTCGGACTTTCACTGCCCATCATGGCCAATATTTCCGAAGTCGTGCGGGGGGCTGTGATGTCCGTTCCTACTGGACAATGGGAGGCTGCTGAATCTTTGGCATTCAGTCGTACTCAAACAATTTGGAAAATTATTCTGCCGCAATCTTTCAAACGCATGATTCCACCGTGGATGAACTGGTATGCGATTTTGACAATGGCCACACCGCTGGTTTCACTACTCGGAGTTGAAGAAATAGTCACCCTTTCCCGTCAGGCAATGGAGGCCGAAGACAATCATCCTGAATTATTGATTCCTTTTTTCGGATTTGCACTAGTGATTTTCTTTGCCTATTGTTATCCAATTGCCCGCTGGACACTTAAACTTGAAAAACGTTATTCTGTAAAATTATGAAAGACTGACATGACAGTAAACAACTGGACTCCGGAACAACCGATTGTTTCCGTAAATAATGTACACAAATCTTTCGGAGAACTTGAAGTGCTTAAAGGCATTAGTTTCGACGTGATGAAAGGTGAGGTAATCTGTATTATCGGCCCTTCCGGCTCCGGAAAATCAACTTTGATTCGTTGCATAAATGCCCTTAACGAAATCAATTCCGGCTCAATCAAAGTGCTTGGTTTGGAAGTAAATGATCCGGATTTGAACAAACTTGAATTACGCAAAAAAGTTGGAATGGTTTTTCAACAGTACAATCTCTTCCCACACAAAACCGCACTGGAAAACATCATGATGGCTCCTATGCTGGTCTTGAAGGAATCCAAAGAAGATGTTCATTCCAAAGCCCAATCCTTAATCCGTAAGGTGCGACTTGAAGACAAACAAAACAGCTTTCCGGGTGAACTTTCCGGTGGTCAGCAGCAACGTGTGGCCATTGCCCGTTCATTGGCTATGAATCCTGACGTAATGCTTTTTGATGAAGTGACTGCTGCACTTGATCCTGAAACCGTAAAAGAAGTTTTGGTCACAATTAAGGATCTTGCAGCGGAAGGTATGACTTGCATTTTGGTAACACACGAAATGGGTTTTGCCCGCGAGTTGGCAGACCATATTTATTTCACAGATCGTGGTGTTATTGTGGAACATGGTCCGCCAGCAACTTTCTTCGAAAATGCCCAAGACCCTCGAACAAAAGAATTTTTGAGTCAGATTTTGTAAAT
>Ga0208391_1000281_pt1 | contig 28937 bp, 23 predicted proteins | sample Knorr_S23_td_Bot_FD_185612 | JGI IMG/M metagenome (GOLD analysis project Ga0208391, IMG submission 185612) | Marine microbial communities from Southern Atlantic Ocean transect - Knorr_S23_td_Bottom_ad_3770_LV_A (SPAdes) (version 2) | ecosystem: Environmental > Aquatic > Marine > Oceanic | place... | reverse complement strand
ATAGTTTAAGAGCATCTAATAATGTGATTAAATATAATTTAAATCAAGCTATTTTGGACAATGAAGTAATTACTTCTCCAGAAAATATATCGCGACTAGCAAAAGAATATTTAAACACAGATTTTATATATTATAAGAAATCTCAAATAAGACAATTATATGATGATACAGCAATTATTAGTAAGTTGAATAAAAAAAATAATAATTTATCAACTGTTAAGTTAAATGAAAAAAGTAATAATTTATCGACGAAAATAAAATCAGTAATTAAAAAAAAAATAGAAAAAAAGAAAACAGAAATAAGAAAACTTCAAGAACTTTATTCTAACCCTCAATCAATACCTGGTGAAGTAAAAACACAAATTGCAAGTAAAATTAAAGAAAAAAAGATTGAGTTAAAAAACCTTTATTCTTCACCCAAAAAAATAATTACTTTGGAAAGGACATGGAAATGGGCAACTGTTCAAATAGCTAAGCTTTTTTTAGGTATACCCATCGTACCTGGAAAATAGCTTTTAATGAAAAAAAAAAGTTTTTATTTTGAAGACTATCCCGAATCCGCCCTTATTGATAACAATAACAATTCTAATATTGTTAAAATTTCATTAAATAGGGTTACTTTTTTATCTTTTATTTTTTTTAGTTTAATACTTATTTTTGGTATCAAAATTATTTATCTATCTCTGTCACCAGAAAATAGTTTTTATAACAATAATATAGAAAAAAACTTTGTAAAAAAAAGAAGAGATATTGTTGACAGAAATGGCTCAGTTTTAGCGACAAATGTTATTCTCTATGATGTCGGTGTAAGGCCAAAATTGTTAAAAGAAAAAGAAAAAAAAAACTTACTAATTAAGTTAGGTCTTTTGTTTCCTGAGCTAGACTTAAATAAGATTAAACGCAAACTAAATAAAGAAGATTTTTTTTCGATTGAAAAAAGATTAACACCAAATGAAAAAGATCAATTTTGGTTAATGGGCAATAAGGCTTTTGTTTTTGATCCAAAACCATCTAGAATTTATCCACAGAAGAGTCTTTTCAGTCATATTTTGGGTCAGACTGATGATGTTAATAAAGGTATCTCGGGTATAGAAAAATTTTATGATGAAGATTTAAATAATAAAGAAAAAATTAACCTTCCATTAAGTTTAACTTTAGATTCAAATTTACAATATTTAATTAGAAAAGAATTGATTAACGCTGAATTATATTTTCACAACATTGGCAGTGGTGCAATTTTGATGGATGTTGAAAATGGTGAAATACTATCTTTAGTATCTTTGCCAGATTATGATTTGAATCAACGAGTTTCAATTAGTGATAATATTTATACAAATAAAATTACTCTTGGGGTATATGAATTTGGATCTGTATTTAAAACTTTTACAGTAGCCGCAGGTTTAGAACATAAAGTAATAAGTCCAAATACAATATTTAAAAATTTAAAAAACAGTTTAACTTGTGATAAATACACGATAACTGAACATGACAAATTACCAAAAAATTTAAGTGCTGAACAAATTTTAATTCGATCATCTAATATCGGTGCTGTTCGCATAGCTCAAAAAATTGGCGTTGAAAAATATAAAGATTTTTTAAATACTTTAGGTCTTCTTGATACAATTAATTTTGATTTGGAAGAAATTGGGACCCCTCTTTCATTTAGATGGGGAAAATGTAAGCTTGCTACCACATCGTATGGGCACGGCATTACAACTACCCCTCTCCAGTTAGCCAGAGCTTACGCCATCCTAGGTAATGGAGGATATAAAATTGAGCCATCTATTTTGAAAATTGAAACAAAATCTTTAAAAAAAAAAGAGCAAGTTATTTCTCATAAAACAAGCAATGCAATAAATTTGATGTTAAGAAAAGTTGTTAGTCTCAATGAAGGTACTGCAAATTTTGCTAACGTACAGGGTTACGATGTTGGCGGTAAAACAGGAACTGCATTAAAGTACAACTCAAAAGCAAAATTAAACACATTTGTCTCACTTTTTCCCGCGAGTAGGCCAAGGTATGTATTGTTGGTAATGTTGGATGAACCAAAGCCTGCGCCAAATTTTGTATATGAATTTCCACCATCTGAAAGATTTCCAAATGGTTATAAATACAAAGGTGAAACGAGAAATACCTCAGGGTGGAATACAGTTGTAGTTGCAGGCAAAATTATAGAAAAAATTGGTCCAATTTTAGCCATAAATAACCTAGAAGCTTCCACCAATTTTTAAATGCATTTAGACCAGTTACTGAAATCTGTAAGTAAAGAATATCAAAAAATACATGTGCGGGGAATTTCTTTTGATAGCAGAAAAGTTAAGAAAAGAGATATTTTTTTTGCAATTAAAGGAAATCAAACGTCAGGAATAAAATTTATAAATGATGCAATTTCAAAAGGAGCATCAGTAATAATAAGTAGTAAAAAAGTAAAATATAAAAACTGCCAAATACCTATAATACTAGTTAAGAATGTTAGAAGAAGTTTATCCGAAGCCTGCTCTAACTTTTACAAGAAAAAACCTGCTAATATAATTGCAGTCACAGGAACAAATGGAAAATCTTCTGTAGTTGATTTTTTTTACCAAATATTAAATTTTAATAAAGTCTCCGTGGCTTCAATTGGAACTCTAGGTATATTTTCTAAAAATTATAATAAAAAAACAAATTTAACTTCAATGGATCCTTTATCTTTACACAAGAATCTTCAAATCTTAGCGAAAAATAAAGCTAGCAATGTAATTTTAGAAGCTTCAAGTCATGGTTTGGAGCAAAAAAGATTAGATAATTTAAATATAAATACAGGAATATTTACAAATCTTAGTCATGATCATCTTGATTACCACAAAAACATGCAATCCTATTTTAATTCAAAAATGCATCTATTTAAGAATTTACTTAAAAAAAATTCTAAAATTATCACTGATGAAGATAATAAAGAATTTAAAATTATAAAAAAAATTACGGACAGGAGAGGAATAAAAAAAATTACAATCGGCACAGAAGCAGGAAATATAAAAATTTTAAATAATAAATATAAACAAAACAAACAAATTGTTAAAATTTCTATAAATTCAAAAATTTTTAATTTAGAAATTCCTCTTATAGGATATTTTCAGGTAAAAAATTTGTTCATGGCAATTTTAGCTGCTTCAACATGTGGCTTAAATCAAAATAGAATTCTGAATCAAATACATAAAATTAAACCGGTTTTTGGCAGACTTGAATGCGTAGCCAGTTTAAATAATAATTCAAATATAGTAGTAGATTTTGCTCATACTCCTGATGCATTAGAACAAAGTTTAATTGCATTAAAAAAACAATTCAAAAAAGAAATCATAATAGTTTTTGGGTGTGGAGGAGAAAGAGACAAAAGGAAAAGATTTACCATGGGTAAAATTGCTAGTAAATATTGCCGGAAAATTTTTGTTACTGATGACAATCCAAGAAATGAAGATCCCCAAAAAATAAGAAATTCAATTATAAAAGGATGTAAAAAAATTGCTGTTGATATTGGAAGTAGAAAAAAAGCAATAAAAACTGCAATTCAGGAATTAGGATCAAACGAAATACTCTTAGTTGCAGGGAAGGGGCATGAAATAATCCAGGATTATGGTAACAAAATTAAAAATTTTTCAGACAAAAAATTAATAAAGGAAATAATTCATAAAAGGAAATTTTCTTTTAAAAAAAATCATTATCAAAATTTATTGTTAAAAAAAATTTTTGATAAAAATATTATTAAAAATGTAAATTATGATGGCGTGTCTATTAACACAAGAACTATCAAAAAAAATAATCTTTTTTTTGCAATTCAAGGAAAAAATACTGATGGTCACAAATTTGCAAAAGAAGCTATCGAAAAAGGGGCCGTAAAATCAGTAATAAGTAAAAAAATAAAAAAACTTTCTAAGAATAAAATTATTAATGTAAAAAATACTTTTTCTTCTTTAAAGAATTTGGCCAAAGTTACTAGAGATAACTCTTCTGCACAAATTATAGGAATCACAGGGAGTGTTGGAAAAACTACTTTAAAAAACCTTATTAGTTTTACTCTTAAAAATTATGGAAAAGTTTATCACTCTCCACATTCATATAATAATAGGTTTGGGGTACCTCTCAGTCTTGCTAATTTAAAAAGCAACATTGATTATGGTGTATTTGAAATAGGTATGGATAAAAAAGGGGAAATAGAAAATTTGTCAAAGATGGTTAAACCGGAAATAGCTATTATTACCAACATTTCTGGAGCTCATTTTAAAAATTTTAATACTTTAAAAGATATAGCCAAAGCCAAAGCAGAGATAATTCATAATATATCGAAAGACGGCAACATAATTTTGAACGGGGATGATAAATTTTTTAGTTTTTTATCAAACAAGGCAAAAAAAAATGAAATTAACATAACTTCTTTTAGTCTAAAAAAAAAATCAGATATTTATTTAATGGGTATTAAAAAGATAAAAAATTACTTTAGATTAAAAATAAATGTAAAAAATAAAATTTTTTATTTTAATACAAAATATTCAACTAATAATTTTATAAACAATATTCTAGCCTGTATTGCCACAGTGTTTGTTCTAAATTTAAACTTAAATAAAATGAAAAAAAAATTCATTAGTTTTAAAATTCCTGAAGGAAGGGGTGACATTAAGATGGTTAAAAAATTTAACAAAAGATTCAAATTTATTGATGAAAGCTATAACGCAAATCCATTATCTATGATGTCTGCAATTAATAATATGGATTATTACAACGGTAATAAAAATTACCGAAAATTAGTTTTTTTAGGTGATATGTTAGAGCTTGGAAAAAAATCAAAAAAATTTCACAGAGCTTTGTCAGTTACAATTAATAAAAGCAATATTGATAAAGTTTTTGTTTGTGGAAAATATATAAAAGAAACTTTTAATTATTTATCTACAAATAAAAAAGGCAAAGTATTCAAAAACATTAACGAAGCCTATAGTCATTTTGGAAAAATTTTACACAATAATGATTTACTTATGGTAAAAGGATCAAATGCAACAGGTTTGAATCAATTTTCAAAAAATATTAAAAAGGGACAAATCAGTGCTATATAGTTTTTTAATTTCTCTTATAGATCAATTTTCTGTACTTAATGTTTTTCGTTATTTAACTTTTAGAACAGGACTTTCAGTGATGTCTTCAATGATAATAGTATTTGTAATTGGAGGGCCATTCATTAGATTTATTGAATCTCATAAAATTACAGGACCCATAAGAGATGATGGCCCAATAGGTCATATAGTTAAAAAAGTAGGAACTCCTACCATGGGGGGTCTTCTTATTTTAGTAGGAATCCTTTTTGGTACTTTCCTATGGGCCGATTTAAATAATTCTTATATTTGGGTTTTGTTAATGGTAGCAACTAGCTTTGGTTTACTTGGTGCTATTGATGATTACTTAAAAATAAAACGTAATAATTCAAGAGGCATATCTTCAGGGATGAAAATTATTTTTCAAATTATGCTTTCAATAATAGCTGTATTGTTATTAATGAAATTTGGAGATAGTGAACATCTAAAAAATCTTTACTTTCCTTTTTTTAAAAATTTAATACTTCATTTGGGGCTATTTTTTATTCCATTTGCTATTTTTATAATCGTTGGTTCTTCAAATGCAGTGAACTTAACCGATGGTTTAGATGGTTTAGCCACAGTACCAGTAATGTTGGTGGCATTATCGTTCACTCTAATTTGTTACGTTGTTGGTAATACGGTTTTTTCGGAATATTTACAAATACCTTACATTCCTAATGTCGGTGAAGCTTCTATTTTTTGTGGTTCTATAGTTGGATCATGTTTGGGTTTTTTGTGGTACAACGCACCACCAGCAAAAATTTTTATGGGAGACACTGGTTCCCTATCATTGGGCGGGTCTTTAGGAGCTGTGAGTATAATTTCAAAGCACGAAATTGTTTTAGGAATTATTGGAGGTTTGTTTGTACTTGAGACAGTTTCAGTTATCATTCAAGTAATTTCCTTTAAGCTTACTGGAAAAAGAGTGTTTATGATGGCACCTTTACACCATCATTTTGAAAAGAAGGGATGGGCCGAATCCACCATTGTTATTAGATTTTGGATTATATCTATAATTTTGGCACTAATAGGTTTAGCTACGCTGAAATTAAGATAGTCAATGGTCACTTCGCGAAAATATCAAAATAAAAGAATTGCTGTCTACGGCATGGGCCTAACAGGGTGTTCTGTCGCAAGAACTCTTAAGAAATTAGGGGCCAAAATATTTTGTTGGGATGATGATGTAAAAATAAGAAAAAAAATAAAAAATTTAAATTTTCCTCTTAATAAATTTTGGTTGAACCAAAGCTTCATTGACGACATAGTTATAAGCCCAGGAATAGACGTTAGCAGATGTAAAATAAATAATTATTTAAGAAAAAATTTAAATAAAATAATTACGGATCTAGATCTATTTTTTGATCTTAACAAAGACTGTCTGATGATTTCAATTACAGGAACAAATGGAAAGTCTACAACTTGTAAAATAATTGAGAAAATTTTAAAAACTGCAAAATATAACGTAAAAACCGTAGGCAATATTGGAAATCCTATTTTATCTTTAAACAAAACAAAAAAAAAATATGTTTTTATATTGGAAGTCTCTTCTTACCAACTTCAATATTCTAAATTATTTCGTTCTAAACATGCAGCTATACTAAATATTTCTCCTGATCATTTAGAAAGGCACAAAAATATAAAAAATTACATAAAGGTCAAATCAAGAATATTTTTTGCACAAAATAGTTCAGATTACTCATACATAAATTTAACGAACAAATATTCAAAATCGATAATAAATATATTTAAGACTAAAAAATTAAAATCAAAATTAATTTCGATTAGTAAATCAAGTTATGATTTATTAATTAAAAAAATTAATAATCAATATTTCAAAAGCAAAGGTAATATTGAAAATATGGCTTTTGCCTATAGAATAGCCAAAAATTTAAAAATAAAGGATAAGATTATAATTAAAGCTCTTGATGAATTTAAAGGACTTCCGCATCGTCAGGAAATTGTATTTTCGAACAAAAAGTTATTGTGCATTAATGATTCAAAAGCAACAAGTTTTGATGCTTGTTTACAATCTTTATCAAATTATAAACAAATTTATTGGATAGTTGGAGGTCTTCCAAAACATCAGGACCATTTTTATTTAAAAAAGGTTAAGAAAAGAATCGTTAAAGCATACATCATTGGGAAGAATATTTTATTTTTTAAGAAACAAATTAGAAAAAGTGTCCCGTTTTCTGTTTCAAATAATATGCAAAATGCAATAAATAATATTTATAAAGATTTGAAATCTAGTAAAAATTTGAAGAAAACGATTTTACTCAGTCCGGCTGCCGCATCTTTTGATCAATTTAATAATTTTGAAAATAGAGGTAACTATTTTAAAAATTTAATAATGAAAAAATTCAAAAAGAGGCAAAATGTTTAGTTTTGACAGAGAAAATACTGGTTTAGTAGCCAAGTGGTGGAGAAATATAGACAAGCAAATTTTATTTTTGTTTGCATTTCTTTTGTTGTTAGGGCTGTTTTTTTCTTTTTCTTCAACCACTTCAGTAATGTCAGAAAAGATGAATAAACAAACGTATTTCTTTTTTATTAGACATCTAATTTTTGTTTCTGTTTCGTTACTTTTGATTTTTATGATTTCGATTCAAGAAAAAAATAAATTAATTAAGATTTTAACTTATTTATTTATTATTTCAACTGCACTCCTTTTTTTAACCCTTATAGTTGGAGTAGAAATTAAAGGATCAAGGAGATGGATAGATTTTGATCCTCTTCCAAGATTTCAGCCAGTTGAGTTGCTTAAGCCATTATTCATAATTTTTGTTGCTAAAATTATAATCTTAAATGAAAAAAAAGATGTTTACAGAAGATATTTTTATTCCCTTATAATTTTATTGCTGATTGTAACAATTTTAATTAATCAACCAGATCTTGGACAAACTTTGTTGCTAACTTTAACTTGGATTACGATGATTTTTGTATCAGGTTTTAATATGATTATATTGTCGATATTAGGTTTGGTTTTCGTAATTATTATCGCGCTTTTAATATTTTTTTTACCAGAAAAATTTGGTTATGTGTTTTTAAGAATTAAAATATTTTTAGATCCAAAAGCAGGAGATAATTTTCAATCGCAGAAAGCTCTAGAAGCTATTAAACAAGGAGGTCTAACAGGCCAAGGAATGGGAGAAGGTATTCTAAAAGACAAAGTACCAGATGCTTACACGGATTACATGATTGCAGTGATTTCGGAAGAATTTGGTGCGATTATTGTTTTGTTTATTGTGATTATATTTTTACTTATTGGTTACAAAGTATTAAATAAAGTTTTTTCAGGAAATGACGAATTTCTTAAATTAACATTAGTAGGATTGGTCTCTCTTTTAATAATTCAAACTTTTATTCATATAGGTGTCAATAGTAGACTTTTTCCTACAACTGGTATGACTCTTCCTTTTTTAAGTTATGGGGGGTCTTCTTTGATTGGAAGTTCGATAATAGCAGGAATAATTTTAAATTTTACTAGAAAAGATTCTACGAGATATCTTAAAAATGAATAAAAAGATAATTTTTTCAGGAGGAGGAACGGGCGGTCATATATTTCCAGCGATTAATTTAATGAAACATTTTTTTGATAAAGAATACAAAGTTATATTAGTAACAGATAACAGAGGAAATAATTTTATTAAAAATTACTCAGAATTTAAGTCATATATATTGAGGACAGGCACACCTACAAATAAAAATTTATTTAAAAAGTTTTTTTCTTATTTTTTAATTTTTTATTCAATAGTAAGGTCAATTCTTATTTTAAAAAAAGAAAAACCAAATTTAATATTTGGATTTGGAGGTTATGTATCTTTTCCTATTTCTTTTGTATCTAGATTTTTTAATTTACCTTTAGTCATATATGAAAATAATATGGTGTTAGGAAGGACTAATAAATATTTATCTTCTTTTTCAAAAAAAATTCTCTTAGCTAAAAAAATAACGAAAAATTTTCCAGAAAAATATAAAAGTAAAACTTATGAAGTTGGTTCAATTTTGAATAAAAATATAATCAATAGCTCACCTTTTAAAGGAAAGAATGATAAAAGAAAATTTTCTATTTTAGTTCTGGGAGGGAGCCAGGGAGCAGAAATATTTGGAAGAGTTATTCCTACTGTTGTTAAAATGATAAAAGATGCAGGTTACGAAATCGAAATTAATCAACAGTGTACTATAGGTCAAAAGAATTCATTAATTGATTTTTACAAAAAAAATAATATTAAAAACTATGTTTTTGAATTTGATAAAAATATTTTAAAACTTATTTTGCCTTCAAATATTGCAATAACAAGATGTGGGGCCTCAACAACAGCTGAGCTGGTACATACTTTTACGCCATTTATAGCAGTACCACTTCCAAATTCTATAGATAATCACCAATATTTAAATGCAAAATATTATGAAAATAAAGGTTGTTGCTGGCTTTTGGAACAGAACAATTTTAATACTAAGAATCTGTTTAATCTAATTATGGAAACTATGAAAAATGAAAATAAATTAGAAAATATTCGCAAAAATATGAAAAAAAATTACAACAAAAATGTTTACAGTAATATAGAAAACGAAATTAAGGAATTTATCTAAACATGAAAATTAATATTGCAAGCAATGAAGTAATTCATTTTATTGGAATTGGAGGAATCGGCATGAGCGGGTTAGCTCAGATTATGAATAATATGAGATTTACTATTCAAGGGAGCGATTTAAACCAAAACAAAAATACCAATAGATTGATTAAAAAAGGAATAAAAGTTTATTTTGGTCATAATCAAAAAAATTTAAGCAAAGCCACTATGGTTGTTATTTCCTCTGCGGTTAAAAAAAGCAATAAAGAGTTATTAGCTGCAAAAAGTAAAAAATTACCTGTTTTTACAAGAGGTGAAATGCTCGCTAATATTGTAGCATTAAAAAAAAATATTGTAGTAGCGGGTTCTCACGGAAAAACAACCACGACATCCCTGGTAGCAAATATTTTGGTAGAAGCAGGATTAGATCCTACAGTAATTAATGGTGGTGTGATTAATTCACTCAAAGACAATGCACAATTAGGAAAGGGTGAATGGGCTGTGATTGAATCAGACGAGTCAGATGGAAGTTTTTTAAAACTTCCAATTACATATTCTATTGTGACTAATTTGGACAAAGAACATCTAGATTTTTATGGAGGTTTTGAAAATTTAAAAAAAAGCTTTTGTGCTTTTATTGAGAAAACACCATCGTTTGGCAAATCGATTATTTGTATCGATGATAATAATTTAAAATCATTATTGGCTAAATGCAAAACTCGCAATTTTTTAACATATGGATTTGATAAGCATTCAAACTATCAAATTATAAATTTAAGAAAAAATAAAGATTGTTCAACTTTTGATTTAAAATTAAGACTTCTATCTAGCAAAACTACTAGGATAAATAATATAGTAGTAAATTTAATTGGAGATCATAATGTTACCAATGCAACAGCAGCAATTGCAATTGCTTTAAATCTTGGAATTAAAGTAAGCAAAATAAAAAAAGCACTCAAAAAATTTTTGGGAATTCAAAGAAGATTTACAAGAGTTTTCTCAGTTGGAAAAAGAGAATTTTACGATGACTATGCGCACCACCCAACTGAAGTTAAAGCGGTTATAAAAGCTGCAAGGGAGGTTTATAAAGATAGAAAAATAATTTGTGTTTTTCAACCTCACAGATATTCTAGGGTTAAATCTCTTAAGAATGAATTTGCTTTATCATTTAAATTGAGCAACGAGGTTCTGCTTTGCCCAGTTTATTCTGCTGGAGAAAAAATAAAGTATAATTTTAATCAAGATTATTTTTCGCAATTAATTTCAAAAAAATCCAAAATCCAGGTAATTAATATAAAAGATCAAAAAGAATTGAGCAATTATTTTAAAAAAAATTTATTAGAAGATGAAATGGTGATTTGTATGGGGGCTGGAAGCATTTCAAATTGGATAAGAGAAATTAGCAATGAATCAAAATGAATTTAATTTCACAAATAAAAAAAGAAGTAAAAAATAAAGTTTCTGGTCAAATTATATTTGAGGAAAATCTTTCAAAGTATTCGTGGTTTAATTTAGGAGGACCCGCAAAAGTTGTATTTAGACCAAAAAATTTAAATGAATTATCTATCTTTTTAAAAAATATAAAAGGATTTGATAAAATTAAAGTATTGGGAGTTGGTTCAAATACTTTAATTAGAGATGGAGGTTTTGATGGAATTATAATCAAGTTTGGAAAATCTTTTGCACATTTGTCTTTGTTCGATCAGAATACACTAATTGCAGGTGTTGCAGCTTTGGATAAAAATGTCTCAAATTTTGCACTTGAAAATTCATTAACAGGATTTGAATTTTTATCTTGTATTCCTGGTACAATTGGAGGAGGAATTCGAATGAATTCGGGTTGTTACGGAGAAGATATTTCAAAAATTCTAATCTCCGTACAAGTAATGGATTTAGATGGTAAAATTAAAGTAATTTATTCTTCAGATATAAAATTTTCTTATAGAGAGTGTAATTTAGACGATAATTTAATTTTTATAAGCGCTACATTTAGAGGAAAAAAAGATAACAAGCCAAATATTCAAAAAAAGGTAAATAATTTAATTAAACGAAAAAAAAGGGATCAACCATCGAAAATTAAAACATGCGGAAGTACCTTTAAAAACCCTGAAAATAATAAAGCCTGGAAGCTTATCAAAGATTCTGGCTGCGCGGGTATGAATATGGGGGGCGCTCATATTTCTAAAAAACATTGTAATTTTTTTGTCAACAAAGGAAATGCTAAATCTTCGGATTTAGAAAACTTAATTTATAAAGTAAAAAGTGAAGTTTTAAATAAGACTGGAATAAATCTTGAGCTAGAACTTCAAATTATCGGAGAGCAACTATGAGAAATTTAATTGTTATACTTATGGGAGGATTGTCAGGTGAGAGAAAAATAAGTTTCTTAACGGGAAAAGCCTGTTCCAATGCGTTAAAAAAGAAAAGATATAAAGTAAAAGAATTAGATGCAAAGGGATATTTTGTAGATAAATTGAGAAAACTAAAACCAAAATTAGTTTTTAATGCACTTCACGGAAGATATGGAGAAGATGGATTTGTTCAAAGCATATTAGAATCGCTTAAAATTCCATACACACACTCTGGGATTTTATCATCTAGTTTAGCTATGGATAAAGAGTTGTCTCGACACATATTCAAAAAGCATAAAATTAAAGTACCCAAATATTTCTTATTACACAAAGATTATGAAGATAATTTTAAAAAAAAAATGAAAAACAAAAAAATTAAATTTCCAATAGTTATTAAGCCAATCAATGAGGGATCTAGTTTAGGAGTTTATATTTGTAAAAATAAAGTACAATTTTATAAAAATTACAAAAAACTTAAAAAGGAATATGATCGAATACTTGTTGAGGAATATATTCCGGGAAAAGAAATTCAAGCAGCTGTTATGGGGAAAAAAGTTCTAGGAGCAATAGAACTTATACCTAGAAGAGAATTTTATGACTATAAAGCCAAGTATTCTTCAAGCGCAAAAACTAAACATATTATGCCGGCACCACTTTCACCAAAAAAATATAAAGAAGTACTATTTTTAGCCAAAAAGGCTCATAATTTACTGGGATGCAGAGGCATTACAAGGTCGGATTTTAGATTTTTTAAAAATAAATTTTATTTATTAGAAATTAATACTCAACCAGGAATGACTAAACTATCTCTTGTTCCAGAGATTGCGAATTATTCTGGTATTAAATTTGAAGATTTGGTTGTTTGGATGGTTAAAGATGCTAGCAGCAATAGATGAAAAAACTGTATAGAATCCTTTTATTAATAATAGTATTAATTTTTTTATCTACCTACAATCCCAGCGAATTTAATTTAATTTTGCAAAAAAATAATACCTTTTTAAAAATACAGAAAATAGAAATAGTAAATAATTTTTTGATTAAGGATAGTGAAATTAAAGAGAAATTAAGCAAAATATACAATAAGAATATCTTTTTGATTAAAAGAAAAGATATAGAAGATCCTCTAAAAGAAATTAATTTTTTGAAAAAGATTGAGGTAAAAAAAAAATATCCAAACACAATTATAGTTGAAATTTTTGAAACAAAACCAGTCGCAATTTTATATAAAAACAAAGCCAAATATTTATTAGACAGTTCATCTAATTTGATTTTATTTAAAGATAATATGAATTTTAACCAATTACCAAGTGTTTTTGGTGAAGGAGCTAAAAATCATTTTATATATTTTTTTAGTCAGTTAGAAAATAACAATTTTCCAATAAAAGATGTGAAAAAATTTTATTTTTTTCAAATTGGACGATGGGATTTACAACTAACAAATGATAAAATAATAAAATTTTCTCACAATAATATTGGAGACGCAATTAAAAAATCAATTGAATTATTAGATCGCAAAGATTTTGAAAATTATAATATCATTGATTTAAGGATAGATGGTAAGATAATAGTAGAGTAATGAATTCTGAGGATTCAATAGGAATAATTGAACTAGGCAATATAAATATTAAATGTCTTATTTTTAAAATTAAGGACAATAATGAATCAGAAATATTGTCAACTTCCATAACTTCCTCTGAAGGAATTCACAATGGTATAGTGGTAAATTTAACAAAGGCTTCCAAAGCAATTAGATCTTGTATAAGCATTACTGAAAAAAAAGCAAAAATATTACTAAAAAAAATTAATGTAGTTCTTGAGGGACCAGAATTCTTATCCACAAAATTTACAAAACATAAAAAAATTAATGGGTCAAAAATTCACAAGGATGATATTGATTTTTTATTAAAAGAGGCAAAAAAACAATTAATTCTTAATGATAAAAAACAATCAATAATTCATATTTTTAATCATAATTACGTTGTTGACGGTAAGGCATTTTCTGATGAACCTATAGGAGTTTATGCAGATTCTTTAAGTCATGAAATAACCTTTATCACAATACCAAAAAATAATTTAAAAAATATCAATCAAGCATTTATTGACTGTGACATTGAAATAGAAAGATTAATTTCAAACACTTTCGCATTAGGAGCAAAATTATTAAATAATAAAGAACTTGAATTTGGTTCCATCCTAGTAGACATAGGATTTGAAAAAATTAGTTTAGGATTATTCAAAAATTTAGCACTGGTTCATTCTATAACTTTGCCCATGGGGATTAATCATATTACAAAGGACATTTCCAAAGTTTGTTCGTTAAGCATGGATGAGTCTGTAGTTATAAGAAATAATATTGATTTTTCGTTTCAAAATAATCAAAATCTTTTTGATGCAAATGGTTACTTAAAAAATAGTTATTTTATTAATTCAAGTTTTAGAAAAATAAGCAAAAATTTAATTTTAAATGTTATAAAAGCAAGATTGGACGAAATTTTTGAAACAGTAAAAAAACAAATAATTGTACCAGAGTTCAATTTAAATTCTGGAATAGGCTTTTTATTAGTCGGCGGAGGATCATATCTTCCTAATATAGAAAAACATTGTGAAAAATTTTTTGGACCAAGAATAAAAAAACTAAGTGACAATAACAATGAAAAGGAAACAGATTTAGAAAAAAACTTTGCCTCATGTTTGGGTGCGCTTAGAATAATTAAAGATGGATGGGAAACAGAAGCAATTCCCGAGACAGTTGATAAAAATGCTAAAAATATAAGCTTTTTGGCAAAAATTTTTAGAACCAATTAATAATATTAAACTGTAACTTTTAGTAACATAAATTATCTTTCAAGTTTTTAGGTCCTTTTGTATATCCAGACAGATGTATTCAGCTTCACAAAAAACAATTACAGATTCCATAGAACTTGATGGTGTTGGATTACACAACGGTAAAAATGTAAATCTCTGTTTAAAACCAGCTGAAGTTGACTCAGGTATTAAATTTAAAAGAACCGACATTAATAATACTAATAATATAATTGATGCAACTTATAAAAATGTAAGTTCATCATTACTTTGTACAAAAATAGAAAATTCACATGGAGTGTCAGTTTCTACTATTGAGCACTTAATGGCGGCTTTTTATGGAGAAGGAATTGATAATGTTATGGTTGAGATCAATTCTCCAGAAGTTCCAATAATGGATGGTTCTGCTTTTGATTTTGTGACGGCTATAAGGTCATATGGTACACAAGAGCAAAACTATTCGAAAAAATTCATTAAAGTTTTAAAAAAAGTTGAAGTAAAAGATGGACAAAAGTATATTTCCATTGAACCACTTACCAAAGATTTAATAGTAGATTTTGAAATAGTATATAAAAATCCCTTAATCAGAACTCGAAGGAAAGAATTTAAATTAAGCAACGGAGATTTAACTTCAATATATAATTCAAAAACATTTTGTTTATATGAAGATATTGATCAAATAAAAAGTCAGGGACTGGCCCAAGGGGGTTCTTTGGAAAATGCAATTGTGGTCAAGGAAAATAAAATATTAAATGAAGATGGACTTAGGTATAGAGATGAATTCGTAAACCATAAAATATTAGATTGTCTTGGAGATTTGATGCTTTTAGGACATAGAATTTTTGGTCATATTAAAACTTCACAGGGAGGCCACCAACTTACTAATGTTTTATTGAAAGAATTTATGTCTAATAAGTCAAATTGGAAATTTGAAAGTTCTGAAGGAGAGCAAAAAAATAATAAAGACAAAACATACCTACGACCTGTTGCTGTTGGCGCCTAAATAAATATCTACTAAGAAAATTGTAATAATTGAATATTTTGATAAAATGATTTTTTATCTAAAATGTTTAGAATTTTATTAATTTTATTACTATCAGTTTCATTACTGTTTTCTTGCTCAAAAAATAAAGCAAAAAAAGGACCTTCAGTAATAGTTGGAGGTAAAGTAATAGAAGGAGGGTGCAAGAGGTTTGATTTTTATTGTAAAAGAACAGGCAGAGTCTTAAAAAGTTCTAATTTAGAAGTTTCACCAGAACCAACAGATCAAGAAATAGCGATTACCATTTATTACGAGGCAGTCGAAGCTCTTATGGAAGGAGATGCTTTTTATGCTGCAAAAAAATTTAGAGAAGTTGAAAGTTTGATGCCACAGGATAAATGGGCAAGTAAAGCAAGTCTTATGGCTAGTTTTGCGGAATATTCTAGAAATGCATATTCGAATGCAATTTTCGATTTGGAGAGGCATATGAAATATTATCCAGCAGATAAAAATATACCCTATGCACACTATTTAATAGCGATGTGTTATTACGAGCAAATATTAGATGAAAAAAAAGATTTAAAACCGTTATTAAAAGCAAAAGAAAAATTTGAATTTGTAATGCAAATGTATCCAAATACAGATTATGCTACCGACGCCAGGTTTAAAATAGATTTAATAATAGATCAGTTGGCAGCTAAAGAAATGTCGATAGCAAGATATTATATGAAGACAAAAAAATGGATTCCGGCCCTTAATAGACTTAAAATAGTTGTAAATCAATATGATAAAACAATTTTTGTTGAAGAGGCTTTGCATCGACTTGTTGAAGTTTATTATAGACTGGGATTATTAGAAGAAGCAAAACAAGCAGCTGCAATACTTGGATACAATTATCAATCTGGAGAGTGGTATAAAAAGAGCTACAAAGTATTTAACAAAAAATATGAAATTAAAAAAATTAAAAAGGATAAGAAAATGGGATTAATTAGAAAAAAAATAAAAAGTTTGTTCGAGTAAACAATTCATGCAAAGGAAAGAAATTGAAAAAGTTTATATAAAAAAAATCAAAGAATTAACAAAATATGATAAAGCATATTTCAAACATGATAGACCACTTATTTTTGATAGAGATTATGATATTCTTAAAAAAGAAATTTTAGACTTAGAAAAAAAATATAGATATCTAGAAAATAAGGATTCGCCCAGCAAAAAAGTTGGTTATAAGCCCTCAGATAAATTTAAAAAAGTTACTCACGATATTCCAATGTTATCACTGGCAAATGCTTTTTCTAAAGAAAATATAAAAGATTTTCTAAAAAAAATTAGAAATTTTTTAAATTTAAAAGATTCTGAAAAAATAGCTTTTTCAGTAGAACCAAAAATTGATGGTATTTCTGCATCATTAAAATATATTGATGGAATATTTGTTCTTGGTTTATCTCGCGGAGATGGAAAAACTGGAGAAGATATAACTAATAATCTTAAAACGATTATAGATATACCCAAAAAAATTAATAAATCCAATTTTCCTAAAACCTTAGACGTAAGAGGGGAGATTTATATATCTAAATCTGATTTTAAAAAAATTGCCAAGAAATTTGCAAATCCAAGAAACGCAGCTGGTGGTTCATTGAGACAAAAGGATCCTAATGAAACTAAAAAAATACCTTTAAAATTTGTTGCGTATGGTTTTGGTATTGTTGAGCCACAAAATTTTGAAAAACAATCTGAATATTTAAAATTATTAAAAACATGGGGTTTTAATACAAATTCACTTAATAAGATTGTGAACAGTATTGAAGATATTGATAAAAATCATAGAACAATAGAAGCACTAAGACCAACAATTGACTATGATTTAGATGGATTGGTTTATAAAGTTAATGATTTAAAATTACAAAAAAGACTAGGTTTTGTATCAAATTCACCGAGATGGGCAATTGCACATAAATTTTCTGCAGAAAAGGGATTTTCAATAATTAAAAATATTGAAATCCAAGTTGGACGAACAGGAGCACTAACTCCAGTTGCTAAAATAGAACCAGTTAACATCGGAGGAGTTGTTGTTTCAAATGCTACACTACATAATGAAGACGAAATAAACAGAAAGGATATTAGAATAGGCGATACCGCATGTATTCAAAGAGCTGGAGATGTAATTCCACAAGTTTTGTACGTCGATAAAGCAAAAAGAAATAAAAATACAAAAAAATTTAATTTTCCAGATAAATGTCCTTCATGTGGATCAAAAACGATAAAAGAATTTAATTATAGTACAAAAAAAAAGGATGCCGTAACTAGATGCCCAGATCCAAAATTCAATTGTAAAGAAATTTTACGAGAAAAGTTAAAACATTTCGCATCAAAAGATGCATTAAACATTGATGGTTTCGGAAAAAAGATAATTCAAAATTTTTGGGATTTAAATATGATAAAGTATCCAGCGGATATATTTAATTTAAATTTTAAGAAAATTTCTAGTTTTGAGGGGTGGGGAGATTTATCTGCATCTAATTTAGAAAAAGCTATTAAAAAATCGCAAAAAATATCATTAGATAAATTAATTTTTGCAATAGGAATAAGACATATCGGCCAGGAGAATGCTAAAACTTTGGCAGAATATTTTGTAAGTATTAAAAAATTTGAAGAACTTTTTGATAGAGAAAAAAGAAAAAAAATTTTAAATTACCTTTTAGAATTAGATGGTATTGGTGAAACTCAAGTTAATTCATTAGAAATATTTTTTTCGCATTCTGCCAACTTAAATGCCACTGCTAATTTAATCAAAGAATTAAATGTTACTGATTTTAAAATAAGAAAATCTGGAATTTTTTATGGAAAAACAATCATGTTTACTGGAGGTTTAAGTAAAATGAGTAGGGCCGAGGCAAAGGCATTAGTAGCAAAAGAAGGAGGAAAAATTTTAGGTACTGCTAGTAAAAAATTAGACTACTTAGTTGTTGGAGATTCTAAACCGACTCCTAAAAAAGTTGAGCAAGCAAAACAGCTGAATATTAAAATTCTTGATGAAAATAGTTGGTATGGTTTATTAAACAGGTGAACAGGCATCGATTAAATTAGCTTTTTCTTCAAGTTTCATAAATCTAAATAAATTTTTTTTAACTTTAGCGTGGTATTTATTTAACCAACCTATTTCTTTTTTATTAAGCATTTTTTTCTTTATTAGATTTTTTTCTATTGGTGCCATGGTTAATTCTTCAAATTTATTTTTTTTAATGTAAATTAAATTTTCAATTCTAATACCAAAATGTCCCTCTTTGTAATATCCTGGCTCATTAGAAATAATCATTCCAGGTTTCAAATTTACTTTATTGTTTTTAGAAAACGATTGTGGCCCTTCATGTACGTTCAAAAAATATCCAACTCCATGACCAGTTCCATGTGGATAATCTAGTCTTACCTTTTTCAAAGGTTTTCTTGCATTTCGATCAATATCTGATCCTTTAGAATTTTTTCTGATTTTATAATCTGAAACTGCAATGTGACCTTTTAAGACACGCGTATAAACTTCTCTTATAAAGTTAGAATTATTGTCCAAAGAAATGGTTCGAGTTACATCAGTTGTTCCAAAAGAATATTGTCCTCCAGAGTCTACCAAATATAGATCACCTCTCTTTAGAGTTCTATTTGATTTAACTGATGCTTTATAATGAATTATGGCACTATTCGGCCCAGTACCCGAGATTGTACTAAAGCTGGGAAATTTGTAGGTCTTATTCATTTTTCTGAAACCTTCTAATTTTTTTTGAGCAGATATTTCTGTGATTTTTTTCTTTCTAAAATTTTTCTTTAACCAAAATAAAAATTTCGTTAGTGCGACACCATCAATCATATGACTTTTCTTCATATTTTTTATTTCTGTAGGATTTTTGATTGATTTATAGAAATAAATTGGATCTATCTTTTCTATAATTCTATTCCTTTTTCTAAGCAAATTTTTATAGTGAATTGAACAAGACAAACTATCCAACCAAATATTATTTTTCCATAAGTTTCTTAGCTTTTTTTCAATTTTATCTTCATCATGAAATTCTATTTTTTTAGAAAAAATTTTTTTTATTTTTGTTACTTTTTTCAGTTGTGAAAATAAATCTATATCTCCCTTACTATTTATTAATAATCTGGCATTTGGTATGGGAGAGAAAGCCGAGTCATAACCTCTAATATTTAAAATCCACGCAACATTTTCTGGCGCAGTAACTAGCAAATAGTCTGCCTTATTCTTTAAAAGAACGTTTTTAACTTTTACGATTTTTCCTTGCGAGCTTTGTCCAGCATCTTTTGTTGAAAGAGAAAAAAAAGGTTTAATCAAATCTTTTGGCTTTTTTGACCAAACAATATCTATTAAATTTCCATTTATAGGTTTAATAATAATGTTTTTAATATTAAAAAGAAAATTTATTTGCTTTTCACTATGTAATTTTGGGTCAAAACCAATTTTGAGTTTTTTTTTGGTTTTTAACACGTCCTTAGGAAATTTCTGAGGTATTGTAATAATTGTGAAATTCTTTCCTGACTGAATTCGAGCTTGTATTGTGTATCTTCCATCAACAAACAAATAATTTTTGTTTTTTAAAATTATTGCAAATCCAGCCGAACCAGAAAAATTTGAAATAAATTTTAATCTGTCGCTAGATTGGTTGACATATTCATTAAAATACTCATCATTTTTTGGTACTAAATAACCATCTAATTTATAAATTTTAAGAAATTTTCTTAATTTTATTAATTTCTTCATTTTATTCTTTTTAACTTTTTTTTCTGTAATCTAGCCCATCCAGGACTTCTTATTCCTTCATTATAATCTATATCTTGATTAAAAAAGAAATCTTCATTATTTGATTCTACTAAATCTTCTTTTTTAATATTTTTTTCCGGAAGTTCGTTAATAAACCTTGAAGTCAAAGGATCTACCCAGTCTCCTCTGTACATTCTATTCATTACAAAAGATATGAAAGATTCTTTCTTGGCTCTAGTTATGCCTACATAAGCAAGTCGTCTTTCTTCTTCTAAGGCCAAATCTCCTTTTTCCTCCAACGATTTTTGATGAGGAAATAGGCCCTCTTCCCAACCAGGTAAAAAAACTGCATCAAATTCTAAACCTTTTGCGGCGTGCATTGTCATTAAATTAACCTTTTGTCCATCCCAATCCTGATCAATTGAAGTAGCTAAAGCAACATGTTCTAAAAAGCTTTGTAGATTATCAAAGTCACGCATACCTCTAATTAATTCTTTTAAATTTTCTAATCTTCCTTCACTTTCTAAATCTTTTTTATCTTTTAGCATTTTTGAATATCCGGACTCATCTAATATAATTTCCATTAATTCATAATGTCTCTTTTTTTTTAAATCGGATCTCCATTTATTAAATAGGTTCAAAATTTTTACTAATCCCAATTTTGTTTTTGGCTTGATTTTGTCTAATTGTAAAAGTTCAATAACCGAATCTTCTAAAGTTTTTTTGTTTTTTCTGCCCCATTCGTGTAACTGTTTTAATGTACTATCTCCCACAGATCTTTTGGGCACATTTATAATTCTTTCAAAAGCTAAATCGTCATTTTTTTGATTTACTATTCTTAGAAATGCTACACTATCTTTAATTTCTGCTCTTTCATAAAATTTTGTTCCACCAATTACACGGTAACCCATCCCGATTTTTAAAAATCTTTCTTCAAATTCTCGGGTTTGGAAAATTGCCCTGACTAATATGGATATATTGTTTAAAGAATATTTTTTCTTAAGTTTTGTTTCAATAATATCACTTATTCCAGTAGCTTCTTCCTTTCCATTTTTGTAACAAGTGAGTTTGACTAACTCTCCATCTTTACTATCGGTCCATAATTTTTTTCCCATTCGATCATTATTATTTGAAATTAATCCCGAGGCAGCACTTAGTATGTTTTGAGTTGATCTGTAGTTTTGCTCAAGCTTAATAATTTTAGTGTTTTTATATATCTTGCTAAAATCTAAAAAGTTTTTTATTTCGGCTCCTCTCCAGCTATAAATTGATTGGTCATCGTCTCCAACACAACAAATATTGTTATTTTTTTTAGCAAGTAGATTGAGCCATTTACTTTGAATATAATTTGAGTCTTGGTACTCATCGACAAGAATATATTTAAAGTTGCTAAGATATAGCTCGAGTATATCTGGATTATTTTCAAACATGGTTACGCAAAGTAAAATTAGATCACCAAAATCACAAGAATTTAAAATTTTTAGACGTTCTTGGTAAAATTTATAAACATTCAATATAGCTTTTTCTAATGGCAATCCTTTTTTCGTAACAACGTCTTTGGGTAGCAAACCTTTATTTTTCCACTGGTTAATTAGAGATAAAACAAATTTAGGTGATATTTTTTTTATGTCTATATTTTCAGCCTTACATATGTTTTTTATTAACCTTAGCTGATCTTCTTGATCAATAATTGTAAAACGTGAATTTAAACCAACAGCTTCTGCATGTGCTCTCAAGATTTTAGCGCTAACAGAATGAAATGTTCCGAGCCATGGTAAAGATTTAGTTTTTTGATTTAATAGGCTTACCACACGGTTTTGCATTTCTCTTGCAGCTTTATTTGTAAATGTGACGCACAGAATTTGATTTGGCCATGCTTTTTTTTCCTTTATGATATGCACTACTCTTGAGGTTAAAACTTTTGTTTTACCTGATCCGGCGCCTGCTACTATTAGACAAGGGCCTTCAAGATCAATTATAGCCTCTTTTTGATTTTTATTAAGATGAGCCAAATAATTTTGTTTGCTAATTTCCATTAAATTTATATTTTACTATTTTAAATTAAAATGAATTCAAAAAAAGCACAATAAATGAAATACGACGATTTTAAAATATTTAAGTTCTCCACAATTTTGAAAAATATCAGTCGTATAAGAGATAGTTTTTCAAGAATTCATAAAAGAATCAAAACTATTCTGAGTAATATTGCCGATTTTCTTAGTTATATTTTAAAATATATTTTTCCTGAGATTAATAAAAGTATCAAATCTATATTCAGAGATATTTTTTTAATCATTAATAAAAATATTAAAACTATTTCGAGTAATATTGTTGACTTTCTTAGTTATATTTCAAAATATATTTTTTCTGGCATTAATAAGAGCATCAAATTTATAATAAATGATTTTTTAAAAATTTATAAATTAATAGATCCTAGAAGGTTAGATTTTAAAAAAGTTTATAAATATCTCGATATTAGAAGATATGATTTTTATAGGATAAATAAAAAAATCAATCTAACAAATTATAAATATGTGCCAATATATTTTGTTGTCTTTGTAATTTTTATGGGGTTTGTATATGTAGTTATACCTAAATTTTATAGTTACGATAAATCAAAAATAGCAAAAACTGTATGTATCAATCAAAATGTTGAGTGTTTAATAAAAGGAAAAGTTTATTATAGTTTTTATCCAACCCCAAGAATAAAAATTAAAGATTTAATAATAAATGACCTTTTCGAAAAAAAAGATACTCTGGTGACAGTTAAGAATACAGTAATTAAGCTTTCTATTAAAAATTTATTAGCAAAAGAAAAACACAAATTTAAAAAGATAAAATTTAATAATTTTGAAATTAATCTTAATTCAAAAAATTTTAAAGAATACAAAAATATTTTTATAAAAAAAATTAATCTTATTCCAATTACTTTTGCAAAAGGTCAAATTATATTTTTTGATGGAAAAAATTATGTAGCAACTATTAATAATGCAAATTTATATTTAAAATTTATGCAAGATTCTATTGATGTTATATTAAAAGGAAAATTTTTAAACGATGATATTTATGTTAATTTGAATAGTAAAGTAGTTGATAGTAAATCATTCACAGACATCATATTAAAAATGTCAAATATAAATTTTCTTACAAAGGTTAACTTTATTAATTCAGAAAAAGATAAAAATATTAGAAATGGTAATTTGTTAATAAAAAAAGGCAAAAATAGAATTACAGCAGTTTTTGATTATAAAGATAACGAATTAGTAATTAATAAATCAAATTTAAGAAATACTTTTTTAGATGGTAAATTAGAAGGTAAAATTACATTTTTACCTTATTTTAATTTTAATTTAGATATAAATTTAGACAGTATAAATTTTACAAAATTATACAATTATTTATTAGCTCTAGATGCAAAAAAACAAAAAAATTTATTTAAAATTAATAATAAAATAAATGGTAAGTTTAGTTTATCTTCGGATAAAATATACTCTAGTTACAACTTAGTAAAATCTATCGAGTCTCGTGTAAAATTTAATAATGGTAATATTTTAATAGAACAATTTTTGATTAATCTGGGTAAATTAGGTGCCTCAGATTTATTGGGCACAATTAATAACGATAAAAAATTTACTAATTTTAGATTTGAAAGTAATATATTTATAGATAATCAAAAAAAATTTTTAAGTAAATTTGGCATCTTTAATAAAAAAAATCTTCCTTCTAATTTTTTTGTTTCCGGCAATTTTGATCTAGAGAATTTAAGGGCAAGTTTTTATGAAGTATCGGGTAGTGAAAAATTAAGCAATGATGATATTAACTTCATAGAACAAGAATTTAATGATTTTATGTTAGAAGATGGCCTTGAAAGTTTATTTCTCTTTCCTAAATTTAAAAAGTTTATAAAATCGATAACAAGCGAAACAAACTAATTTACTGTGGTTTTATCATTTTTTTAGGATCTACAATTTTATCGTATTCTTTTTCAGTTATTAAACCAGATTTGATGGACTCTTCTTTTAAAGTTGTTCCATTCTTGTGCGCTTTTTTCGCAATTCTTGCAGCATTATCATAACCAACTTTTGGAGACAGTGCGGTTACCAGCATTAACGAATTATCTAAAAGATTTTTGATTCTTTTTTTATCCGCTTTTAAACCTTTAATACAATAATTTGCAAAACTTTTTGAAGAGTCCGCCATTATATGAATAGATTGTAAAATATTATGAATAATTAAGGGCTTAAATACGTTTAGTTCAAAGTGGCCATGAGAGCCGGCTATTGTTATACCATTATGATTTCCAATTACTTTCACACAAACCATCGTGACAGCTTCACATTGTGTTGGATTTATTTTTCCAGGCATAATGGAGGAACCTGGTTCGTTTTCTGGTAAAATCAGTTCTCCGTACCCAGCTCTGGGACCAGATCCTAAAAATCTGATATCATTTGCAATTTTCATTAAACAAACGGCAGTTGTATTCATTGTTCCAGAAAAATTTACAATGGCATCGTGTGCCGCTAATGCAGCAAACTTATTTGGTGCAGGTTTAAAAGGAAGCTTAGTAAATTTTCTTAATTCAGCTATTATTTTTTTATCGAAACCTTTTTTAGTATTTAAACCTGTACCCACTGCTGTTCCACCCTGAGCCAAAAAATATATTTCTTCAAGCGCCAATTCTATTCTTTTAATACATTTACTTAATTGTGAATCGTATCCAGAAAATTCTTGTCCCAATGTAATGGGTGTAGCATCTTGAAGATGAGTTCTTCCTACTTTTATAATTTTTTTAAACTGTTTAGATTTTTTTTCTAATTCTTTATTAAGTAATTTAAGAAAAGGTAACAGTTTGCCTTTTGCTCTGATTGCTATAGCCATATGCATAGCAGTTGGAAAAACGTCGTTGGTTGATTGAGATTTATTAACATGGTCATTGGGGTGCACAGGCTTTTTACTTCCTAGTCTAGCTCCAAGGATTTCATTAGCTCTATTAGCTATAACTTCATTAACATTCATATTAGTTTGAGTACCAGAACCTGTTTGCCAAACTTTAAGGGGAAAATGATCATTAAGTTTTCCTGAAATAACTTCGTTCGATGCTTTAATAATTGCTTTACATAATTTTTTATCAATATCCCCATTTTTTGTGTTTATTATTGCTGCAGCTTTCTTAATCATAGCGATAGACTTAATAACAATTGGCCTCACCAAAAAGTCGCCTATGTTAAAATGTTTGTTAGATCTCTGGGTCGACGCACCCCAGTATTTATCGCTTGGGACTTTTATTTTTCCTAAACTATCAAATTCGTATCTATATTTCATATTTTACATTAATAACCATAAAATTAGCGAAACTATGGCAATAAGGATTATCAAAATGCGAACTCCAAATAAATATCTTTTAATTTCTGTCGAAGCTGGAGAATCTTTCCTTTTTCCAGCTCCCCAGGAAATTATAAAATAAAATGCAAGCAAAAGAACAATTATAACTATGAGAATTTCAACTTTTCCTAACATAAATATAATTCCTTATAAGCGTTTATTAATAATTTATCTATAATCAAATGGGTGACTTATTTTAAAAAAAATGCCAAAATTTACTCTATGAAAAAAACTTTAAATATTGTTGTAACACCACCAATTAATGGTATTTCTCGAATCAAATTAAATGAACCTAGCACTTATAATGCTTTGTCTTCAAAAACACTTAAATCATTAATTAATATTTTCAAAAGTTTAAATAATGAAAATAAAACTAAAGTTATTATTATCGAAGGATCTGGAAAAGGATTCAGTGGTGGTCACGATTTAAAAGAAATTCGTTCCCTAAAAAAGAAATTAAAATATAAAAAATTATTTAATTTATGCTCAAAATTAATGTTAGAAATTATAGAGGGAAAAAAACCAGTTATAGCAAAAGTTCATGGAGCAGCCTTTGCAGCAGGTTGCCAATTAGTAGCAAGTTGTGATTTAGCAGTTAGTTCAGATGATGCAATATTTGCAACTCCAGGGGTAAATATAGGATTGTTTTGTAGTACGCCGATGGTAGCAGTCAGCAGAAAGGTAAATAGAAAGAAAACGATGAAAATGTTGTTAACCGGAGATCCTATAAATGCAGCTTATGCCAAAGAAATCGGATTAATAAATGATCATTATCCTATTTCAAAACTTGAAGATGAAGTTTTGGCACTTGCAAAAAAAATTGCATCTAAATCTAATCTTACAATTAAAATTGGCAAAAAAGCTTTTTATAAACAATTAGAAATGCCTTTGCGCAAGGCTTATCAGTATACAAGTGAAGTTATGACTAAAAATGCTATGGAACTTGATGCAGAAGAAGGAATTTTAGCATTCTTAGAAAAAAGAAAACCAAATTGGAAAAATAAGTAAATGATTGAAGATGAACTAATAAAAAAAACACTCGAGACATCCAAAACAATTGCTATGGTCGGAGTGAGTTCAATCAAAAAAGAAGTATCTACTAATGTTAGAAGAAGGCCTTCAACGATTGTAATGAAATATATGCAAGAATTTGGTTATAGAGTTATACCTGTTAATCCATTTTCGGCTGGAGAAATAATACATGGAGAAACTATAGTGGCTAAATTAAATGATATTAAATTGCCAGTAGATATAGTTGATGTATTCCGTCCATCAAAAGAAGCTCTAAAGATAGCTGAAGAATCTATAAAAGTTGGGGCAAAAGTTTTTTGGTTACAATATGGTATTCGAAACGATGAAGCGAAAAAAATTGTAGAGGCAAAAAATATTTTTTATGTTTCGAATAAGTGTATTAAGCAGGAATATCAAAGGTTATTTTTAAAAGTTAATCCGGTATTTCCAGCGCTAAAAAATTAATATAATGGATAATTTTTATATAGATACCGATTTTAAATTTGATCTTGCAAAATTAAGAGAAGCAGTAAAGACAATAGATTCACGAGTAGCAAGGCAATCACCATTAGGGGAAAGAGACATTAATGCAATTTGTTTAACACAAATTCCAGGAGATCCAAATTCAATTACAGGCGGTAATGTTAGAGGATTATATTGGACAAGACCAGATAGCACAGGTGTTGAAGTTATGCGTGAAGAACGTATAGATGAAACAAAATATTCAGGGTTTGTAAAATTATTTGAAGATACTTATTTCAAAGAAGTTTATGATACATTACTAAAAAAATATAAATTAGGTAGAGTTAGAGTGCTTTGGAAATTACCCAGAACAACTTTAAGCTGGCATAGAGATCCTGAACCAAGATTACATATACCTATTATTACAAATCCGGGAGCAATCATGGTAGTTGATAAAGAGGCTCGCCATATGCCTGCAGATGGATCCGTTTGGGTCGTAGACAATACAAAATATCACAATTTTTTTAATGGCGGTGAAGAAGATAGAATTCATTTCGTAGCAACGATTATAAAACAACATTAGGAACAATTATTAACGAAGAGCACTTATTGGAATACCAACAGGTGAAACCTTATCACTTTTTTAAATATTAAATTCTTTTTCTTTATTGATACCAATACGTTTCAATCTAAGAAATTTTTTTGATAAAACATTAATAAATTTATAAAAAAAATTGTTGTTTATTTTTTGTGAAGCTTGGTCGAACGTAATAATTTTATTAGAATTTTTATCTATAAATTTTTCAAAATTATTAAAGTCTTCTTGTTTCCAAGTGTTTAAATGTAGTTGAGTAGATTGAATACCAAAAGGAAGCAAAATAACTTTTTCAAACAATTGAGGAACAAATTTTATTTCATTTTCCATGTATGGCATAAGTCCGTATCCATCTAGTACTTGATTTATTCCACAGTTTTTTAGGGCAATAAAAGTATTTTTATCATAAGTATGATTTGGTGCAAAAAATGTTCTTATTTTTATTTTTTCCTCTTCAAATTTTTTTAATCCGTTTTTTATTCTAGAAGTTTGTATTTCAAGAGAATGACCAGAAAATTCTGATCCACCTCCGTAATTAAAATAGTCATCACTTTTTTTGCACATTCTATCATATACGTGAGTATAACCATGCATTGCAATTTCCCATCCTTTATTTTTCCATTCTCTCACTTTTTCCCAAAAATCATTTCTTTTCGGAAAGGATAAAAATTCAGTATCTTTATTGTTAGGAACTACACCCAATACTGGTTTTATATCGTATCTTTGAAATAATAATTCAGTTTTTTCCATTAAATTCCAATTCATATTTTCAGCTATATCGTCAATACGAATTAAAATCCCAGTATTATCTGATATATAGTTTTTGATTTTAAATAACATAAATAAATTTTGGTTGCGGGACCGGATTTAAACCTACGACCTTCAGGTTATGAGCCTGACGCACATACCTTTCTGCT
>Ga0208391_1000277_pt1 | contig 29083 bp, 27 predicted proteins | sample Knorr_S23_td_Bot_FD_185612 | JGI IMG/M metagenome (GOLD analysis project Ga0208391, IMG submission 185612) | Marine microbial communities from Southern Atlantic Ocean transect - Knorr_S23_td_Bottom_ad_3770_LV_A (SPAdes) (version 2) | ecosystem: Environmental > Aquatic > Marine > Oceanic | place... | reverse complement strand
AGTTGGGTTTAGTTACTTCCCTTCAGCTTTCAACTCTTCACCTGTCTTGCCGCCGTGTTTGCGGATGAGGTCGGCGGTTTCTGTGTCATCTTTTCTGATGGCCTTATCTAGTAGCGTTGTATTGCCATTCTTACTCTTCGTATTCACATCCGCACAGTCGATTGGGCTTCCAAAGTCCGGAGGACTATGCCAGAAGAGATGCACGTCTTGGATTGCTCTGCGTTACGCCTACGCTCCAATCAATCCCGGAACCTGTAACAAAAACCAAATCAGTCCCTGAAACCTAACATTCAAACTGGTTCCAAAAAGGGTGGTCCGATCAGACTTGGAGGCGTACATGAAACCTCAGCACGGCCACCCGGCGAAACCCACGCACGCTACGCCAGTTCAGCCGAATGCTGCAAATCCGTCGATCGGCCGAAGACAATTAACGAGTAGTTAAAAATTCGTCTCTAACAATAACAAACAACGGCTGGATTGGCTCATCTCTGAGCCGCTGGTGTTGACAATCATCGGGTTGAATGCCGTGGCCATCGTGCTGAGCGGCTTTTCCCATATGCGCACGCAGTTCGGCGAGTGGATTAGCTGGGTGGACTACGGATGCCTTCTCTATTTCGTGGCCGAGGCAATCCTAAAGATTCGGCGCAATAGCTTTACCAACTACTGGAAGCGAGGCTGGAACAAACTGGATTTTATTATCGTACTAGGTAGCTCACCGCTATTGCTGGAGCCGATTGTGGGTGGCAGCGTCCAGTTCTTTTCCATCGTGCTCGTCGGCCGTTTCCTGCGCTTCTTGCGTATCATGCGATTTGTGCCAAACAGCGAAAAAATCTGGGCCGGCGTCATCCGCGCCCTCAAGGCATCCGCCGCGGTGTTTCTCACGCTGTTGGTACTCAACATCATCCTTGCCATGGGTGCCAACGCGCTCTTTGGCGATGTTGCGCCCAAGCATTTCGGCGACCCTCTCAAGTCGGCATACACTCTATTCAAGGTATTCACTGTGGAAGGCTGGTACCAAATCCCCGAAGAAATGGCCGCCAATGGTGAAGATGGCGGACTGGTTAATATGGTGCGCGGCTATTTTGTTTTTGCTGTATTCACGGGTGGCATCCTCGGCCTCTCGCTGGCCAACGCTGTGTTTGTTGATGAAATGATTGCGGACAACAACGACCGGCTGGAAAAAATGGTCACCAACCGCGAGAAGAACTGGCCGACAAACGGGAGCAGGACGAAACAGCCCATGTGGAGCGCTGGAAATCCGTGGAGACGCAGTTGCGCCACATTCAAGAGCAACTGACAAAAATGAGTGGAGGCTGATTATAGCGTTACCACTGGAAGGAAGCGCTCTTTCAATTCCGGGATGCCTTCTCCACATCTTCACATTCACATTAGCGCCTTTATCCCATTCCGCTTGGATGGCAGCAAGATCGCCGGCTGCGGCAGCATCGTGAATCGGATCAGCAAAGGCAGTCCCCACCAACAACACGGCTGCGATTGTTATTAGGAGTAAATTTTTCATGGTTGTTCCTTCTGGGCTGCCCCGGTCATTGGCACGAAACGGACCGGTAAGACATGTTCCCGTCGGTAGCCGTCGGGCGTGTGCCGTATAAGCAGTAGTTCCTGATTCCACCTCCCAACGGGGATGATCATCCTTCCTCCGAGCTTAAGTTGATCCAACAGAGGTTGAGGCACTTTTGGCGGGGCAGCCGTGACGATGATCTTGTCGAACGGTGCAGCTCCAGGCCACCCTTTGTATCCATCCCCCGTGCGGAACCGAATGTTTTGGTACTTTAATTCCTTCAGCACATCCTGCGCCTGACTTGCCAGAGGCTCGACAATTTCGATCGTGTACACTTCCTCGACGATCTGCGCCAACACGGCCGCCTGGTATCCCGAACCGGTGCCGATCTCGAGCACGCGATCCAATGCCTGAGGCTTCATTGCCTCGGTCATATAGGCCACGATAAAAGGCTGGGAGATCGTTTGCCCGTAACCGATCGGCACCGGGGAATCCCGGTAGGCTGCTGGTTGGCCCCCGAGGGGAATGAAACGGTGTCGCTCCACCTTGCGCATCGCCTCCAGAACATTCGTGTCCCGAACGCCGCGGGCTACAATCTGACGGGCGACCATCTCGAACCGCTCCGCCTTGCGTTCGGTCTTCGGATGCGAATCCACCCCAGCCTTAGAAACTTCTTCAGCTGCGGGTTTATGAATCGGAACTGTTGGTGATGACCGCCCACACCCTGCCAACAGCACGGTTGCGATGGTTGTCATGAGAAGGTTTTTCACTAAATGATTTTTATCGCTTATTGTGCCAGTGTTCTCAATCTCGAGTCGGCGCAGGGAATCACGTCTATCGATTGGTTTGTACAAGCAGGCTGCTGGTTGAAGCGTATTTGTCCGTCAAGACTGGAGAGATCAATGCGCTGCGGGGAGGGGAGGTGCGAATCTGCAGGAGGTGTTTGCCAAAATTGGGCGACAACCTTGGGCGCGCCTGTTTTAATCTCTCAAAGTATCCCCTCAGGGATTGGCGATCCATCGGCTTGGGCTTCTTGGTGGCGAGCAACACGATATTCTTGGATTCGTTTGCCGGGATATGAATGACCTGCGGAAACACCGTTCGCAGGGTTCGGTAAATGGACCCGACAATATCCGATCTCGCCCCTTGGTAGTTTCCGATCACGTTGTAGGCGAGAATCCCATTGGGGGTAATGTCCTCGGCGGCCAACTTGAAGAATTCCCGCGTGGCAAGATGATAGGGAATGTATGAGCCGTACCGGTTCGATGTGTAGGCGTCCAGAATGATCGTGTCATATTTTTTTTGCTTGTTGCGGCGCAGAAAAAGCCGGCCATCGCCCTTGTATATTTTGTGGGACCGAGTGGCGCTGACCCCAAAGTATAACTTGGCAACCCCGATAACCGCCGAGTCCAACTCCACCGTGTCCACGTGAACATCCGGATAATAAGCCTGATAGGCCCGTTGCGTGCTGCCTCCGCCCAGGCCGATCATCAGGACGTTTTTGGGCTTGGGGTTCCACAGCAGTGGAATCTGGAAAAACTCGGTGTATTCGAAATGACCTAACAAGGGGTGGCGCACATTCATCCGGGTTTCCAGTGAGCCGTCGAATCGAAGAAAGCGGTGGCCTTTGATGTCATCCACCTTAATATGGTGGTGGGCAGAATAGGTTTCGTAAATCGTCTGGCCGGCGATTGTGCAATCGGCGAACACCAGACAAACCCATAGCCAGATGATTCGATGTCCGAACACCATCACTTGCCCCGTTCTCGCGTTAGTCCGTTTGGCATCCAATGGTCTAACAGACAACATAATCCACATAAGCCGAGCGTCAAGCCGCCAGTTAGCCGGAAAATGGAGGGGACTTCCAGCATATCAATCAGCAGATAGGCGCTGCCAAACACCCCGGCAATGCTGCCCGCCGTGCTGGCGGCGTATATCAGGCCGCTCACCGTGCCCACGTGGGAGACGCGCCGGGCCATCAACCGGGTCATGAACGGCGCCAGAGTGGCCAGCGCCAAGCAAGGTAGGAGGAAAATCACCCCGCTGCCGATGGCTGGGTCGACCTTCATCCAGACCGCCGGAATCTCCCCTTCTGGATGGCGCTCCACGATCCAGTCAATGAGCTTTTGGGCAAAATCAGGGATGAACAGGACAAATAGTCCGGCCGGCAAAAGCAGCCAGATCAGGTAGCCTGCCCTTTGATACCGGTCCGCGAGTCGGCCACCCGCTAAGTATCCCAGGGCGAGGGCCACCAGCACCATCCCAATTTGACTGGTCCACACGTAAAACCCACCTCCGAAATCCTTGGCCAGAAACCGAACCCCCACGATCTCCAAGACCATCACCGCGAAGCCTCCAAGGAAGACCAGCAAAAACGCAATAATTTTCTGTTTTACCAATTGTAATCTTGTTTATTGTCAGAGCTATAAAAGTTGTCCGATTGCTCTTTAGTCTACAACGCGTACTGTGGAATCTTCATAAGCCCGCCGTCCTTGATCGCCGACTGATGGGCGACAACGCCGGCGACGGTCATGTTCAGCGCTTGCCCAATGTCGACCTGCGGTTTGCGGTTTTCGAGGATAGACATGACGAACTCATGGCCCAAGCACCCGTGCGAGCCGCCGTGTTTGCGCAGGAGGTCTGGAATATCCGGATGCCGTATTCGGTTTAAAGCCAAATCCAATGGAGTATCACCATCTTTTGTTCTTCCGATATTAACGTCGGCTCCTTTTTCGATAAGCAGTTTGGCTGCCTCGAATTTGCCTGTAGTGGCGGTGCGATGCAGTGCGGTTTCCGCGTCCCGTCCCTTGGCGGCATTAATGTCGACTCCGTCATTGATGTGTCGTTTGAGCGCCTCCAAGTTGTCGCTTTCAGCTGCTTCATAAAAGTCAGCGGAAGGTGTTTTTGTGTTTCCGCACCCCACCAGAAGCACGGCTGCGACGATTGCGATCAGTTGTGGTTTCATGGCGAGCCGACCGTCATCCCGATAAGCGCAGTTTGCAAGCCGTTTTAACTGTCACCGCCGAACAACAACCCTGCGGCGTTCAAGTGATGGAGTGGGTTGGTTTAGTTGCGTTCAGCACGGGTTGCTGGTGCAACGCTAACCGGCAGACTGTTTTCATCGAATCCTTTTGTGGTTCCTGCTGGTTCCAATTCAACCTTCGTCTTGGCTCCGTGTTTTCGGAGGAGGTCGGAGATTTCATCGTTGGCATAATCTAGCGGTGTATTGCCATTAACACTCAACGCATTCACATCCGCATCATTGGCAATAAGCAGTTCAGCTCTGTTTCCTTGTGGCCTTTACTAGCCGCACCATGCAAAGGAGTATATCCGTTATCATCCTACGCATTTATATCCGCACCGTTGTCGATTAGCATTTCGGCGCTTTCCTTGCGGCCTTTACGAGCCGCATAATGCAAAGGCGTCGATCCCCAATTATCCTCCTTAACATTCACATTCGCGCCAGCAACCAAGTGCTGTTTGACAGCTTCGATGTTTCCTGCGTCAGCAGCTTCGTGAATATCCACTCTTGGCCCACACCCCACCAGAAGCACGGCTGCGATTGTTGTGAGTAGAAGGTGTTTCATTTCCCTTCAGCTTTTAATTCTTGAGCTGTCTTGCCGCCGTGTTTGCGGAGGAGATCGGCGATTTCACCTTTGTCCCAGTCTAGTGGAGTTTCGCCATTAGCGTTCTTCGCATTAACCTCCGCACCTTTTCCGATTAGCAGTTCGACAATTTCCTTTTGCCCGAAAGCAACTGCATTAAGTAAAGGAGTGTCCCCACCATCATCCCTCGCATTCACATCCGCACCAGCAGCGATTAGCAGTTCGACGATTTCCTTGTTACCTTTGCTAGCCGCACTATGCAAAGGAGTACCAAAACTGGACTTCGCATTCACATCCGTTCCAGCAGCCAAGTGTTGTTTGACAGCTTCGATGTTTCCCACCGCAGCAGCAACGTGAATGGAATCTGTTGCACCACTTTTACCGCCGTGTTTGCGGAGGAGGTCGGCGGTTGTGGTGTGTTTCAGTTCGATAGCTATATCTAGCGGTGTCATTCCTTCAATCTTCGCATTTACTTCCGCACCTTTAGCAATCAGCAGTTCGGCAACTTCCTTGCGACCGTCTCCAGCCGCCATATGCAATGGAGTCAATCCAATATTATCCTTAACATTCACATCAGCACCAGCCTCCAAGTGCTGTTTAACGACTTCAATGTTCCCATCGGAGGCAGCTTCGTGAATTGAGATAGCTGGTGGCTGCGACTCCCCACACCCCACCAGAAGCACGGCTGCGATTGTTGTGATTAGGAGGTGTTTCATTTTCCTTGAGCTTTCAATTCTTCACCCGTCTTGCCGCCGTGTTTGCGGAGGAGGGCGGCGGTTTCGCCATCAGCAGCCTTCAAGGGACTTGCTTCTTCGAGCGGGTCACGAGGTCAGAATAGATCGAGTCAATCTGAAACCCATCCACGCCAGCGGAGACCAGCCGCTTGATGTCTTTTCGTGCCAGTTCGCGATCACCCTCTTCAGGGTAACGAAAGCTATTGATGGCTGGAAACACATAAGCACCGCAAGCCTTGAGACGAGCGACATCAGCGCTCGAAAGATCGCGCAGCAACCCGAACCAGAAGGTACCCTCCAAGTCTACATTCTCGCCCTTATTAAACCGGGACAGTTGTTCTTTCGTGGGTCTAAACATAACGTGTTTTAGCCGTTCGCGAGCTTCCACCGAGCGGGAGATAGATACGGCCGCCGTCGTCAGTTGACAACGCGTAATCAACTGGTCCACTCGATCGAGAAACGGCGCGTCCTCCCGGTCGAGTTGGTCGAGCATGACGCCCAAGCCACGCGCACGACATTTTCTAAGAGCGATTTCCAACGAGATGATCTTTTGAGATGTGCCAGTGTAAACAAATGTCGATAGTTCGGACGCTGAGTAATCGGACGTGCGACCACGGCGACCGCAGGCCGTCAGCAGACTTTCGTCATGGAAAACAATTGGCACGCCGTCGAGACTGCTCTGGACATCTAGTTCCACCATGGAGTAGCCGGATTCTGCCGCCAACTCGATGGCCGCAAGGGAGCATTCAGGCGATCGTTCGGTGATGACGCCGCCTCGATGCGCGATGAGTAGAGGCCGTCGCTCACGAACCTGATCCGTGTCGTTCAAATCGATCAACGACTTCGCGTGCGACAGCGGTTCCGAGGACTGCGCTGGCACTTCGGCAACGGGTTCAGTGGGTTTTGCTTCTGCTGGTGGAGACGACTGCTGCGACTCTCCACACCCCACCAGAAGCACGGCTGCGATTGTTGTGATTAGGAGGTGTTTCATTTCTTAAGCAACCGTGGGGAAGGTTTATCCACCCAGCCGGCCTTGCGCTGGCCTTTTCCCGGGCGATCCACGTCGCCTAGATCCTCCCGGGCTTCCTCGGCAAATGCGATCAGCCGTTTCACCACCCCGGGGTTGCCAGAAGCCACGTTGTTGTCCTCATGGATGTCCTTGGCCAAGTTGAACAGTTTCAACACTGTACTGCCCTCGGGCTTGCCCCAGTTGCGCTTTTTGGAATCCATAGCCAAGAACAGTTTCCAGTCGCCGGACCGGACCGCTTGGAGCTGGTCCATTTGGTAGTAAAAAAACGCATCACGAGGATCAGCATCCACGTTTTTACCGCTAAGGATGGGCCAGATGTCTTTACCATCTATAACACGGTCACTTGGTGCCTTGCCGCCGGCAAGTCGTGCCATCGTGGGTAGCAGGTCCATTGTGCATGTTATCGCACCACTGCTTATGCCGGCTGGAATTTTGCCCGGCCATCGAACAATGCACGGCACCCGCATGCCTCCCTCGTCGGTACGACCCTTTCGACCACGCAGTGGCAGGTTGCTGCCCTGTTTCTCTCTCGCCGACCCGTTGTCTGACGTGAACAGTACCAGCGTGTTGTCATCGATACCGGTTTCCTCCAGCACCCTGAATAACTTGCCCATGGACCAGTCTATCTCCTGCACCCAGTCACCGTAAGGGCCGTCCTGGCTTTTACCCTTAAACTTTGCACCTGGGGTCAGCGGTCCATGCACCGCGGTGTGGGGAAGATAAAGGAAGAATGGGTTGTCCTTGTTTGCCTTGATGAACCTCTCGGCTTCGGCGGTATAGCGGGCAGTGATCGTTGTGTCTCGATGCACGCTATCCTCGACCACGGTCAGGTCGCGGACCAACGGTAGCGGAACCTCCTTGCGATTCATGTCGTTGCTATAGGGAATACCAAGGTAATGGTCGAACCCCTGTGAGGTAGGCATGAAGTCGGGGTGATCACCCAAGTGCCATTTGCCAATACACATGGTGGCATAGCCCTGCTCCTTGAGTATCTCGGCAATGGTGATCTCGCTAGGGTTAAGGCCCTTGCTGGCAGCAGGAAAAAGAACGCACAGGTTCTTTTCGTCCACATGCATGTTGACCCGGCGCGGATAGCAGCCAGTCATTAAGCTGGACCGTGACGGGGTGCAAACGGAACAGGTCGAGTAAAAGTCCGTAAGCCGCATGCCCTCCTTGGCCATTTTATCCAGAACCGGGGTAGCATGTGTCTTGGAACCAAAAGGACCGATATCCGCGTAGCCAAGATCATCGCAGAACACGACAATGAAATTGGGTTTACCTTGCTGGGCATCAGCAGTAGCCAAGCTGATTGGCAAGGCAACACATCCAATAAACAAGCGGAGGAGTTTCATCTTTTGCCTTGTGGCGTGATCCTATCAATGCCGGGTATTTCCCACAAACCCTTAGCCGTTTTCCATGTGTGCAACAGCACGGCTGCGATTGTTGTGAGTAGGAGGTGTTTCATTTCCCTTCAGCTTTCAGTTCTTCACCCGTCTTGCAGCCGTGTTTGCGGAGGAGGTCGGCGGTTTCGGTGTGGTTTAACTTGATGGCGACATCTAGCGGTCTTTTGTCATTAATATTCTTTGTATTCAAATCTACTTCTTTAATGAGTAGCAGTTTAGCGATTCCGGTTTGACCTGCCATAGCGGCATATTGCAAAGGAGTGTTGCCATCCATATTCTTCAAATTCACATCCGCACCATTAGCTATAAGTAGTTCGGCGATTTTTTTGTGGTCAGTTATAAGTAAAGCAGTCCATCCCAAGTTATCTTTCAAATTCACATCCGCACCATTAGCTATAAGTAGTTCGGCGATTTTCTTGTGGCCTTCCATGGCTGCCCAATGCAAAGGGGTCCAGCCATCAAAATCCTGCACATTTACATCGGTACCATTAGCCAAGTGATGTTTGATCGTTTCGATATTCCCATATTCAGCGGCTTCCCAAATATCCACGCTCCGCCCACACCCCACCAAAAGCACGGCTGCGGTTGTTGTGATTAGGAGGTGTTTCATTTCCCTTCAGCTTTCAATTCTTCACCCGTCTTGCCGCCGTGTTTGCGGAGGAGGTCGGCGATCTCTTTGTATTTTTCTTCTTCGGCCCAATCTAGCGGGGTTTGCCCTTCAACATCCTTCGCATTCACATCCGCATTTTTTACAATAAGCAGTTTGGCGATTTCCTTGTGACCTTTCCAAGTAGCGTTATGCAAAGGAGTCCCTCCATCCATATTTTTCGTATTAACATCTGCACCTTTAGCAATAAGCAGTTCAGCGACTTCCTCGTGACCTCGCCAAGCTGCCCAATGCAATGGGGTAATTCGATCCTTTGTCTCCTTCGCATTTACATCCGCACCTTTGGCAATTAGCAGTTCCACCATGTCCTTGTCATCTCCACCAGTTGCGTAATGCAAAGGAGTCCATCCCCCCTCAGCCTTCGCATTCACATCCGCACCTATGGCGATTAGTAGTGCGGCGACTTCCTTGTGGCCGAAACCAGCCGCCCAAAGTAAAGGAGTGTCTCCATACAAATCATCCTCCGCATTCACATCTGTGCCAGCAGCCAAGTGTTGTTCGACGGCTTTGATGTTTCCTTCCCAAGCAGCTTCGTGAATTGAAATTTCGGACTCTACAACCTTGCCTGTCGGCGGTTCTGGTTTTACCTCTCGGGCTGGGTCAGTGCCTTCGTTAGCTGAAACTGTCTTTGGTGGTGTTGGAGGCTTTGCCGACTCGGCAGCTATAGGTTTCGGAGTCTTGGTTTCTTCGGCTTGCTGGGGTTTCTGTACCTCGGTCTGCGGCACTGGGGTAGCCTCGGATTCTTGCGCTGGCTTCCCATACCCCATCAATGGCAGGGCTGCGATAGTTATGATTAGTAGAGGTTTCATAAGCCTGCAAGCAGCCAAACGATAGCGAAACGCCCCAGGTGTCACAACGCCTTAACTGACATGGTGGCGCCGTTGGAGAGGGTTCGCCGGCAATGTTGATTTGCAGGGTTTCAACGACGGCCCCGCCGAATCCCTAGACGCACGAATAATCAACCCGGACGGGACCCGGTTCGGACGCGATCCGACAGAAATTTGAGCATTGGAACCCTCTGCAAAAGCGAAATAACTGCAGTTAACAATAAGTGATGTCGATCCTGTGCCTTCATGCCATAAAACGCGGGCTGCGGGCTTAACTGTTCAATTAATTGCCATCTAACCAGTATTTTCTGTAACTTAATTGCCTTTTGAGTGTCTGACACAAATTCAGGCTTATGAATACGTTTATTAAATCATTGTCATTGTTGGTGGTAACTGCTGTTTTTGCCAGTGTTACCGTGGATATTTCAGCCCAAGAGCGTGATCGCGACCGTGATCGAGGGAATCGTGATAGGGGTGAACGAGGGAATCGTGGGAACTTTGATCGATCCCAGATCATGGAGCGGATCATGGAGCGCTACCGTGAAAACCTAGGCATTTCCGTCGCTGAGTGGAAGGTGGTCCAACCCAAGGTGCAGGCTGTTATGGACAACCGCATCTCCGGCACATCCGGGATGATGAGTTTCTTCGGGGGACGCGGAAGCCGAGGGCGCGGTGATTCCTCCACTGAAAAGACTCCGACCAGTGAACTTCGCGATCTTCTGGAAAAGGATGCTCCCTCCAAGGAGGAGATCAAGGCAAAGCTCGCCGCCTACCGCGCGGATCGAAAGGCTCGTGAGGCAAAACTCAATAAAGCCCAGGAAGACCTGCGCCAGTTATTGACGTTGAAGCAGGAGGCCCAGGCGGTTTTGTCGGGACTTTTGAACTAAGTCATTCGCTGTTTTACGAAAAGGAGCACTGCTGTTGAGCCGGCTGTTACAACGGTTGGTTGATGGTCGCAGTCTCTCGGAGTTGGATGCCGAGAGGCTTGCTGCCTTACCCACATCGGAATCCCAGGCAAACTTGTCTTCGGAAGGGGCCGCTTTGCAGTGGCTGGCAAAGGAATACGGGCTTGAATTCACGTCCCTTGAGGCGATTGAGATTGAGCAGGACGTGATCTCCCTGTTCCCGGCGCGTATCCTGATAAAGGAGAAACTCCTGCCGCTGCGGCAATCCGCCGAGGGAGTCGAGGTGGCCACCAGCCGCTTGTTTGACCCACAGGGGTTGGAATCGCTGAAGGTTCTGAGCGGCCTGAGTATAACGCCGGTTCTTGCCACCTCGGAGGCCATTCAACGGGAGATCAAAAGCCGCCTCGGGGTGGGGGCCGATACCATCGACACCCTGAAGGATGATGCAGCGTTTCAGGTCCTTGATGAAGGCGAAACGGAAGACACGGATCTCGACCAGGCCGCCGGGGACGCCTCGATCATCCGCTTTGTCAACCAGGTGTTGAGTGATGCCATTGGAATGCGAGCCACGGACATTCACCTCGAGCCCTTCGAGGACGAACTCCAGATTCGTTACCGCGTGGATGGCCTGCTGCTTGACGTCCCGGTGCCCAACGAGATCAAGCGGTTCCAGCCGGCGATCGTTTCCCGCATCAAGATTTTGAGCCATCTGGACATCGCCGAGAAACGGTTACCGCAGGATGGACGCATCAAGCTCAGGGTCAAACGCGCCGAGGTCGACGTTCGCGTCTCCATCATTCCAATGCTGCATGGCGAAGCGGTGGTGATGCGCTTGCTCAAGCAGGACAACACCTTGCTCAGCCTGGACAATCTTGGCATGGCTGCTAAAGAGCGCAGTATCTTCCGTGAAATCCTCGGCATGCCGCATGGCATTTTTCTGGTCACCGGCCCGACCGGTTCCGGCAAGACGACCACGCTTTACTCCGCCATGAGCGAGATCAACGACATGATCCGCAAGATTGTCACAGTGGAGGATCCCATCGAATACCAGATAAGGGGCATCAACCAGATCCAGGTCTCGGAGAAAACCGGCCTGACCTTTGGCGTCGGCCTGCGTGCGATTCTTCGGCACGACCCCGATGTGGTCCTGGTCGGCGAAATTCGTGACCAGGAAACAGCGCGCATCGCCGTGCAGGCGTCGCTGACCGGCCATCTGGTTTTTTCCACGCTGCACACCAACGATGCCCCCAGTGCGCTGACTCGCCTGGTGGACATGGGCGTTGAGCCCTATCTGGTCGCCTCCTCGCTGGAGGGAGTGCTGGCCCAGCGCTTGGTGCGTGTCCTTTGCCCCGATTGCAAGACCGAGGACCGTTCCGACAAGGCCACGGCGTTGAAGGAGGAATTTAACATCCCGGCCGGGACGCCGATCTTTCAACCGGTGGGATGTACGGAATGTAGGAATTCCGGCTTCCACGGCCGGCATGCCGTGTTCGAGTTGATGTCGCTCAACCCGGAAATCCGGCAGCGCATCCTTCAGAATTGTTCCAGCGGGGAACTGAAGGAACTGGCCATCAAAGACGGGATGACAACGCTCGCCGAGGATGGATGGCGTTTGGTTCGTGAAGGCATCACCACTCCTGACGAAGTGCTGCGCGTTACCAAGAGTGAACACGTCAACCGCGATTAATCCTCATGCCGAATTTCCAATACAAGGCGCTCGATAGCGGGGGGGTGCTTGACACCGGCACGATTCAAGCCGGCAGCCGGCCGGACGCGTTTGACAAGATCAAGCAACTCGGCCTGCAATTGGTCCAGTTGGAGGAGGCTGCAGAGGGGGCGGCGGCACTTTCGAAGTCGGGCGGGATTTCCCTTCCCTGGAAACGAACGCGGGTTTCCTTCAAGGTGCTGGGAAATTTCACCCGTCTATTGTCCAGCCTTTTAGCCGCCGGGGTTCCGCTTAGCAGGGCACTGACCATTCTATACCGTGAAACCTCCGACCCCGCGGCCAGCACAAAATGGCGTGAGGTGCACGACCTGGTCATCGACGGGGTTTCCCTGTCGGAGGCCATGTCGCGTTCGCCGGAAACATTTCCGACCGTTTACACCGCAATGGTGGAGGCCGGGGAAACGGGAGGATTTCTCGACCTGGTGTTGGCGCAGATTGCCGAATTCCAGGCACGGGATAAGGAGCTTCGAGGCAAAGTGTTATCCGCGATGATTTATCCGGCTGTGCTGATGTTTTTAGCCATCGCCGTGCTCATATTCCTCATGGTGTTTTTCATTCCAAGATTCAAGACCTTGTTCGAGGGCTTCGACGCGGCACTGCCAATGCTCACCCAAGTCATCGTGGCGGCCAGTGAATTTTCCCAGCGTTATGGAATCTTCGTCATCATTGGCATTGCGTTCTTGGTTTATTTGGCACGAACCTGGGTAACATCAGCGAGAGGCCGGCGCATCTATGAACGCTGGCTACTCACGACTCCGGTGATTGGCCCCCTGTCTTCCCAATTTGCCATGGCCCGTTTTTCTAGGATGCTCGGCACGCTTATCCACGCGGGAGTTCCCTTGGTGAGCGGACTCAACGTGGCACAGCGCTCGATCGGCAACCAAATCCTAACCGATGCCATTGAAGACTCCATTGAACGAGTGAAAAAAGGTGAACCGCTGGCTCGTAGTCTGGGGGATTGCAGTCTTTTGTTTTCACGCGCCACGGTGGAGATGATCTCCGTTGCCGAGGAGAGCAGCCGACTCGACAAGGAGTTGATCCGCCTGGCCGAGGTCACGGAAAAGGAACTGGACCAGCAGCTCAAAATCGCGGTGGCCTTGATGGAACCGTTGATGTTGTTTTTCATTGCAGCTTTTATTGGGACAATTTTTGTTGGAATGGTGCTCCCAATTTTCACCATTCAGGATTATATAAAATAATAAATAAAATGCAACTTGATATATCAAAGACAAAGCGGCATCTGGCAAAACGCAAAGGAGGTTTCACGCTTGTAGAAATGTTGTTGGTCCTGGTGATTCTTGCGACATTGGCTGCGGTGGTGGTTCCCAAGTTCGCCGGGCGCAGCGAGGAGGCCAGGATCATCGCGGCGAAGAGCCAGATTAAAAACCTGGAGATTGCCATCAGCTCTTTTGAGATCGACATGGGTTATTTTCCCAAGGCAGGAAACGACCTTAGGGATCTTTTTGAAGAGCCAAATAGCAGCAATGCCAAAGACTGGCATGGACCTTATTTCCAGAGAATCCCCAAGGATCCATGGGGAAACGACTATGTCTACAACTATCCCGGCAAGATGAATATCGGCAGCTATGATATTTCCTCGGGTGGGCCAGACATGAAGACCGGCACGGATGATGACATCACCAACTGGCAGACAGAGGACAGGTGACGGTTGGCGAGGTGCATTCACCCTGTTGGAGTTGATTGCTGTCCTTGCGCTACTGACGGTTGTGTTCACCGTTTCAGCGCCGTCGCTTGGTCGGTTTTTCAAATCGCGCTCCCTGGTTGAGGAAGCCCGACGGATGTTGGCTCTTACCGAGCATGTCCGAAGGGAAGCCATTTCCACAGGGGCCCCGATGCAGTTGCTGTTCGACATGAACAGAGGCGTCCTCTACGTGCAACGGGAGGATGGTTATCAACCGGGGCAGTTTGGGAACCGAACGGTCCAAACCACGCGACCTTACTGGATCAATGAAAAACATGAGGTCATATTTGAAATAGGCGAGCCAATCTCACGCGATTTGTATGCAGTCACTTTTTTACCGGACGGATCGTTACTGGAAACCAGTCCGACCTCGTGGCGGCTCCAAAAGCGGGAGAATAGTGAAGAGTTTTACCGGGTGGCAAAACTCCAGGGCCGATTGCGTTATGTATTGTTAACCGACGATGATCCAAAGAATGAATATATCCAGATCCCGGCAACGGATACGGTCGAGGGCGGGGTTTACCTTCGCTGAAGTCCTCGCCGCGCTGGTGTTCATGGCCATTGTTATCCCGGTGGCCCTTCAGGGGATTTCCGTGGCCAGCCGTGCCGGGATTGGTGCTGAACGAAAAGGGATTGCGGTGCAGCTGGCTGCCAACATGCTCAACCAACTCAGTATCAGCAATCTTTGGCAAACTGCACAGGCGTCTGGGACATTTGAGCAGGATTACCCCGGTTACACGTGGTCAATGCAGCAGCAGGCGTGGCCAGGCGGTGCCATGCAGCAACTGACTCTGGAGGTGACTTATCCGCTCCAAGGCAGGGTATTTGCTGTCGAACTTTCCACCCTGGTGGATGATTCAGTCCAATAACTCATGTCCTTCAAGCCGCATAACATTCTTTTCAAAAAACGCCTGAACCAAGCGGGGTTCACGTTGATGGAGGTGATGTTTGCAACGATGGCGTTTGCGTTGATCCTGCTTGTGATGCAGATGACATTCTCCGGTGCACTCGGCCTGCGCAACCGGATGCAAAAACGCGTTGATCAACACACGGCCCTGACCCAGGCGATGTCGATCATGAAGCGTGACCTTGAGAACATGATTGTCACCGGTGGATTGATGGCGGAGGGGATTTTTTGCGAGGAACTGGGTTCGCCGGACATGCCCAATGATCAACTGGAGTTTTACTCCACGACCGCAGTCGTCTCAGACCAATTGCCGTGGGGCGATGTGCAGAAGGTGGGTTACCTGCTGGGGGTTAATCCCATGCAGACGGTCACCACCAACCTTGGCCAAGCGCTGATGCGCATGTCCCGCAACCCCCTGCCGCTTGAGGCAAATGAGGCAGCACCGGTTGAAACCCTGATGCTGGATAATGTTCGTTCCCTGCAGTTCGAGTTTTTTGATGGATTGCAATGGCTTCAAACATGGGATTCCACCGTCAACGAACCGGCTGTTCCGTTGGCAGTTCGCGCCATGGTGGAGGTGTTTACCGACAACCCCAATCCGACCGGTCGCCAAACCCGGATTCGGGAAGTCCTGGTTCCGATTCTGACCATCAAGCCCCCAGACGAGCAGAGCGAGGAGGAAGAAGGCGAGGGGGAAGAGGGAGGCTAAACGGGAGACATGAAATTAACCAACGGACAAGACAGGAATTATGTTTCATCCCGGTCCCGAGTGGGGGCGGTGTTGATTATTGTCCTGTGGATTGCGTTTGGGTTGGTGAGTGTCACCCTTTATTTTGGACGATCCATGTTTTTTGAATACAAGGGAGCCAACCAAGCCACTGCCGGCGCCCAGGCGGAACAGGCAAACAACGGGGCTCTTCGATACTTTTTTTATACCCTGAACAACGCCCTGGAAGAGGAGGGGGATTTTCCCAGTGAGTTGATCATGCAAACCGAGCAAATCCAGATCGGCCAGGCGACGGTCTGGATGCTGGGACGATCCGGTGAAACTGTCACCCTGACTGACCCACACTTTGGAGTCATCGATGAGTGTGCCAAGATCAACATCAATACCGCGCCCTTTGAGGTGCTGGAGTTGCTCCCAACCATCACTCCGGAATTTGCTGCGGCCATTGTTGACTGGCGGGATGAAGATGATGACGTGACCGAAAACGGTGCCGAGGCACTGATGTATTCGCTACAGTCCCTGCCTTACGGATGTAAGAATGCGCCGTTTGAAACCGTGGAGGAACTTCGGTTGGTTTATGGCGCGACGGTGGAAATGCTGTACGGCGAAGACACCAACCTGAATGGAGTCCTTGACCCCAACGAAAATGATGGAATGCAGACGCCACCCCTCGACAACCAGGATGGGATACTGAATTTCGGGATTCTGGAGTATGTCACGATTTATTCCAAAATGCCTGCTGAGGAAGAATCAGAGGACATGGATTCAGGCAATAACAGTGAAGATCAAGCAGGCAACAGGAATTCGCAGCAGCAACGGGGCGGGGAGGAAGAGGTGCCTTTCCAGGTAAACGTCACCACCGCCAGCGCAATTGTTCTGGCTTGCCTGCCTGGAATGGATGAGGCCACAGCTCAGCAAATCGTCTCGTATCGCCTGGCCAACCCGGATTCCACAGAAGGGCTTGAATGGGTAAGCGAAGCGGTGGATAGTGAGATGGTGCAGCAGGCCTTGCCCTATTTGACGGATAAAACCCAGCAATTCACCCTTGATTTGGCAGCAATTGGTAGTAACGGAAACGGCTATCGACGCGTAAGATATGTGGTGGACGCCTCAGGAGAGGCACCTGTCGTCCTTCACCGGCGTGACATGCAACGGTTTGGGTGGGCCTTGGGGCCAAACTTGTTGGAAAAGGTAAACACTCCAGGGCAGGCGGCTCGATGACCTTGAAAAGGAAAAACAGAAGCCAAGCGATCGTCCTGTACGTGGATGGGGATCAGGCCTTTGCCTACTCCTACCGGAGGCGCGGGCTGGGAGCTGAGCTCCGTGCGGAGGGACATTCCCGGCTTGGCCAGACGATAAGCCAAATCAAGCCGGCGCAATTGGTTGACGACCTCGCGGGAGTGTTTCGTCAGCTCTCCTCGACCACCAAGGACTGCGTTGTGGTTCTGCCGTCACACTCGGCCCCTTCCATCATTCTCGAAGTGCCGGATATTAGTCCCGAGGATCGGAAGGGGTTTGTTCAAATCCAAGCCGAGCAGCGGTTGCCGCTGCCGTTGAACGAGATTCACCTGGCTACACATGAATTTCAGATCGGCAACCAAGACCATGCATTGGTGGTGGGTCTGCGAAGGGATACCGTCTCCAAAATCAAGGAAGCCGTGATCGCCAATGGATTTCAGGTGGCCAGTATCACGGTGGACATCGCTGGGGTTGTGGATCATGCCGTCGACGGCAACGATTCGCTGGCGGATTGCTGCCAGTTGATTCAGGGACAATCGAGTCTGACTATGATTACCCATGCGGAGGGGGGGGTGACAGGTCTCCGCCACTTCCACTTGAACAACGGATGGATGGATGCCGCCACCCTTGAAAGGGAATTGCGCATTACCCTTGGCCAATTCCCACAGTCTTCACGGCGCCAGTTAACCACGCTTCGCACGGCAAAACTTCCAGGGGCCAGTTCAGAGCAGCGTGTTCCGGTTTCTGAACACCGATCCCTGGCTGGTTTGAACGTGGTCGATGGAACTGAAACCTCCGACTTATTTGCGCGCATTGCCTCATCGTTTTTTCTGAGCGGCACCTCGCCTCTTGAGTTTCTGCCTTCCAGAACTTCACGCTTTGGCCAGATTTATGGTCAGTTCAACTCCCGACGCAACCTGTGGGTGGGATTGATGAGTATTGTGGCACTGACCGCCATTACTTTTCTTTACCAGATTCTCCATCTGAACGGGCTGCAGAAAGAGTGGAACGGCATGAGAGATCGGGTTGTTGCCGCCGAAAACATCCGGGGAAAAATCCGCGAATTTCGGCCCTGGTTTAATTCGTCCGTTCCGAGCCTGACCACGGTCCGAGCCATCACCCGGGCATTTCCTGAGACAGGAGAAATCTGGTTGAAACAATTGAACATCAGAGATGCTTCACAGGTCATGGCCACTGGATCTTCCAGGGATCAAAACAGCCTGTTGGCTACATTGGACAAACTTCGCATCACATCCGGCATCTCCAATTTGGAGTTGAAATCCCAACAGGGATCTGATCCAATTTTCTTTTCCCTCGAGTTTGATTGGAATCCACCAAGCGCCTCGGCTCCGACGCAATAATGCAAAACAAAAGAGAAAAACTGTTGCTGATTGTTGCTGTCCTTGCGGTGGCAATCCTTGCTGGAGATCAATTAGTGTTGGGGCCGTTGTGGAGTAGTTGGCAGACACGTGCTGCAAAAATTGATGGATTGAAGAAAAAGGTGGACGAGGGCAATGAACTGCTGCTCCCCCGGTCTGTCACCTCGATCACGGAAAGCGGTGGCACGGCTACGGTAATAACCACCGACCCTCACCCATTCAGGACGGGCGACAAGGTTTACTTTAGCGGAGCCACGCCAACTGCCTACAACATTTCGCTTGCCAGTATTACTAGGACGAGTGAAAATTCGTTTACCTTTTCTATCGGCGGTAGCCCAGGAAACGCGACAGGCACAATACTGGTTAGGCGGGGTGATGAGGAAGAATGGCGGACATACTTGCATGATAATTTGAATAGCATCAACTCCATTGCCGAGGATGCGGTATTGCGAGCCATTGAGAACTGGACGGACGATTCAGGGATTTTGCTTACGTCGATCAAGCCGCAGTGGCGGAATCATGATGATCGTTATCAGACATATGATGTTCGATTGGTGGCAGAGGGGACGATGCGGGAAGCGGTCGAATTTGTTCATGCCATTGAGTCGGATGAACTCCCCTTGAAAAATGAACAACTCGAATTGGCCTCACGTGAAAAGACCGGCCAATTAATCAGTGTGAGCGTCCATTTTACAGGCCTCCAGCTTGGAAAAGCATTGCAATGAAGCACACAAAAAACCAGAACCCATTTCTGAATGTGGGATTTAACATGCTTCTATGGGTTGTCTTGCTTTATGCACCGCTTGGCCAAGCGCTTGGCCAAGAGCCAGACACTGCTGACAAGCCTTCTGAAACAGCTGCCAAGCCCTCAGAAACAGCTAAATCTGCAGAATTAGAGGAAGAGAAAATTGAGAAAACAAAGCCGTTTGCCATTCTGTATACCAACAACATCTTCGACCCAAACCGGAAGCCTAATCGCCCAGAGAGGAAACGCCCAGATCCCAAGCCCGAACCTCAAATTGATGCATTCACCCTTATTGGTCTCATGGCATACACAGCTCCCAAGTCTTCTGAAACAGCTCCCAAGTCTTCCGGAACTGACCGGCGAATTGCTGTCTTGTCCGGTTCCTCATCAGAATACAGTGGGGTATTCAAGCGCAATGATCAGATCGATAACCTGGAGCTGATTTCCCTAAGTGATAAAGCCGTCAAGTTTGCCGAAGGAGAAACCACCTTTAGCGTGGATATTGGAACCGGTTTGAGGCGCGTGGATGGTGGTGCCTGGAAAGAATCCAGCGAGCGAGTACATACGGCCTCAAGGAGCGGTTCGTCACGCAGTCAATATTCCAGCCGTGGGACGGCTCGCCGTGATGAAAATAAAGATTCAGCAAAAGACTCTGAAGATAAAGAGGACGAAGGGGAGGATTCTGAGGCGGAACTTATTCGCAAAATGATGGAGCGTCGCCGACAAGAGGTCGGGGAATAAAAATACTTTACACACTATGAAAACAAACACGATAAACCGAACAAGTCCAATGGGATTTAGGTGGATCATGTCACTTGGCCTGATGGGTGCCACCACCCTGTTTGCGCAAGAACGGGAAACAAACATCCCGGCCGATCCGCAAACAGGCAAACCAAGTACTTCAGCAACCGCTGAGGATCTGCAACTCATGCTGAATTTTGAGGATGTGCCACTTCAATCTGTATTGGAGTACATGAGTGAAGCCGCCGGGTTCATTATCCTCGGAGACACTAAGGTGAGCGGCGATGTCACGATTCTCTCCAAGCAACCATTGAATCGCGAGGAAGCAGTCGATCTTTTGGACACAATCCTGAATGAAAAGGGGTACACCGCCATTCGCCGTGGACGCATCCTGAAGATTGTCGAAAAAAACAAGGCCCAGATTGAAGACCTTCCGGTAAAGTCAGGATCCAACCCGGCGGATATCCCGAAGAAGGACGTGATGGTCACACAGATCATCCCGATTCGATTCGGCAATGCTGGGCAACTGATCGAAAACATCAGCGAGTTACTGCCAGACTATGCCACCATCTCCGCGAATGATGGCAGCAACGCAATCATCCTGACCGATACCCAGACGAACATTCACCGGATCGCCGAAATTGTCAGCGCACTGGATACTTCCATCTCCAGTATTTCCGAAATCAAGGTCTTTCCCCTAGTCTATGCAGATGCGAAGCAACTGGCCGATGTTGTCAAGGGATTGTTTGAAACCAGATCATCCGGGTCAAGCAGGTCATCGAGCAGTCGCAGTTCCGGCATCGCCGAGATGATGCGGTCGCGCTTTGGTGGCGGAAGTAGCAGCAGTCGAAGTAGCGGGAGTAGTGGCCGTTCCTCCCGCAGCAGCGGCGGCGGCGGCAGCGCCGCGCTGGCAGCGGCGTCTCGCGTGATCGCCATCTCGGAAGAGCGCACCAACTCCCTCGTAGTCAGCGCTCCCAGTGATCTCATCCCGACCATAGAACAATTGGTCAAGGAGATGGATCGCAACATCGAGGATGTCACTGAACTTCAGGTGTTCCCACTGAAGTATGCCGATGCCTACGAAATGGCGGAGATTGTCACCAACCTCTTTTCGGACAAGGACGAAATTGAGAATTCTCGCGGAGGATACCGTTTTGGCTCGTGGGGACGCTCCAGTTCCAGTTCCGGCAGGTCTCGGAGCGGGAGCAGTGATTCAAGTGAAAGGATGCTCCAGCAAAAACGAGTGCTGGCCGTGGCTGATCCCCGAACCAACTCGGTCATCGTCAGCGCCACCGCCGAGCTGATGACCCAGGTTGCACTAATGATTGAGCGGCTTGATGACAACAAAGCCAAGCAACAGAAGGTGTTCACCTATTCCCTGCAGAATGCGGACGTTGAAGGCGTGTCCGCAATCCTCCGCAACATGTTCGAGCAGCAGAACGGCAATTTCAATTCCACCAGAAACCGCAACAGCCGCGACCAGGAAAACCCGCTGGATAACAGGAGGGTGTCAGACCCGCAGAGCTCCGGTGGCTTTGGTAGCCAGAGGCGATAGGGCAGATAAACTTGAATCATCTTCACTGCAATTAAACAGGAAAATCAAACAATGAACCGTAACCACACCTTCCGCCACCTCGTGGGCCCTCTGCTCGTCCTGGCCCTGGGATTCGGCTGCCTGTTTCCGGCTGCCTGGGCACAATTTACAGGACAATCCTCCAGTCGAACAGGCAGAACCGGTGCAGGTGGAATGGGTTCACGCCAGTATTTCAACAATACCATGCTCGGCGATGCGCTCATCGAGTTCGATATTGAGACCCGATCGATAATCGTCATCGCCGACGAGGAAACCAACTTGCAGATTGGTGAACTGATCAAGCAATTAGACAAGCCAAAATCACAGGTGTTGATCAAGGTCGCCTTCGTCGAGTTGACTCATAACAACGATAGTGATCTAGGTATTGATGCCTCTTTCAGTGGCTCGATCGGTGGAGGAGAAGGGAACTCGCTCTCGGCCGGTACCGGATTCGGCATCGGCGGGCCGGGCGGACTGGTGCAACTCAACTACGATGATATCAGTGTTTCGATGAATGCCTATGCCCAGGAGGGCCGACTTGAGATTCTTTCCCGTCCGTCAATCCTTACACGGAATAATCGTGAGGCGCTCATCTCCGTCGGCAGTCTGGTGCCATTCGCGCAAAGCGGCAATATTAACTCCATAACTGGCCAAACGATTCCCCAGTACGAGTATGAACCCATCGGCATCAGTCTCCGCGTCACGCCGTACATCACCCCGCATGGCTTGGTTGAACTGTCCCTTTTCCCGGAAATCTCCGAAATAACCGATGAAAAAATCATCGTTGCCGACGGGCTTGAATTGCCGGTTTTTGCCACACGCTCCGCCCAGACGGTGGTGGTCACGCCCAACGGGAAAACCGTGGTCATCGGTGGTCTAATGCAGGACAACAAGGTCGAGTCCGAGCGCAAGGTGCCCTTCCTCGGCGATATCCCCATCCTCGGCTCACTGTTCAGGCGCACGGTCAAGAAAGACACCAAAACCGAGTTGCTCATTTTCCTGACACCTTTCATTGTGGAAAACCCCCACGACCTTGTTTCCCTTACCGAGCAGGAGCGCTCCGGTTCCACTGTCAAAGCCGGCACCGAAAGTGGCAAGCGTTTGGACGACTTCCTGAACACGGACACAGAGGAGAAATTCAATGAAGCATCGCCAATCCAGCCCCGGGATACAGAACCCAAAAAATAGGCGGCAGACCTTGTGCGGCCTGATTATTAGCAAAAGGTCAGCATTGAAGAAACTTTCGCGTAGCGCCCAACCACCCTGGACTCATGGTTTTTGGTGAGGCCATCTGAACCGATGATCAGTTGTTTCCTGTCCCAATCGAGGTCTGACCACCTGAGGCGGAGCGTTTCGCTGGCCCGCGAACCGCAGGTCTTCATGAGGCGCACGTAATCGGCCAGAAGTTGCCCGTCTTTGCAGTTTTGGAGTGCGGCATGGCAAAATCCTCGATTTGTTCCGGAGCGAACAGAGGGCGTTTTTTGGGCTTCCATCGGATGGGCTTAAGGCCGGTGGTTGGGAGTGTTTCGATCAGGCCGTTGTCTTTGGCATGGTTGAGGAGGTTGTTGAGGATGGTGATGGAGAGATTTGCGGTTCGGCCTGTCCAACCTCCTTTGATTTTTGCTGTTCTGAATCGGACTACATGTTTTTTTGAAATCTTGTTCAGTTTTAGGTTGCCGAGGAACTGTTTCAAATGTTTCAAGTGCAGTTCTTCCAGTTCCACCGTTTTTGGGCGTTTAACCCCATCGATTTCATAAAGATATTTTGAGGCGAAGCTGCTGAATGAGGGAATGTTATGGTCGGTAGTTGACTGAATTGAGTTTGATTTAACCAATGCGTACTCAAGGCGTGCTTCAGGAACTGATTTCGCTTTAAGAGGTATTCTGCGATCGACGGTTGAGCCGTTTTCATCAGTAAACGAAACTCGGGCATAGAATCGTTTTCCTCTCTTCCAAAGACCTCTGATGGGGCGACAGTTGTGGTCTGTGACCTTCTGGAATTGGAGTTTCGTTTTTGTTGTTTGGATAACTTTACCGGCACAAAAACCGGCACACCCAGTATTGTTATTTACTTATTTCATATTCGGTTAGTTTAACCGAACTGACAAAAGGGCAAGGTTCTAACGGGTTTGATGCGGTTTGGAAGAATTAGAAGATGGGGTGACCGACGGGACTCGAACCCGCAACAACCAGAATCACAATCTGGGGCTCTACCATTGAACTACGGCCACCGCCAAGGGACGGGCAACGTAATGTATTCGTCTTGGGCCGGTCAAGCGCCGCGTTTTATTTCCGGTTAAATGTGGCAAACTCGTGGTTGCGTTGGCGTTGGGGGTGCCATAGGTTTTCGGCAACTAGGAGTGTTCTGTTTTTCTGACAATCGATTGCGCGGGCTGGTTGCGTTGGCGGTTTGCCTGTGTCAATTGAGCGCTGTTGCACTTGGCCAAGCTGCGGAATCACGGGCCGAGCCGGTCTCGGTTTTCCCCGCGGAGGTTGACTTGGTGGCCAAGGGACGGCAGCAGTTGCTCGTGCAGCAGCGCTTGGCCAACGGCCTGGTTCGTGACCTGTCGCGCGAGGCGCTGTTCAGCAGCAGCGACCCGTCAGTCGTATCGGTTGCGGATGGTGTGGCGCATGCGCTCGGCGAGGGCTTGGCCAAGGTGCGCGTCGAGGCCGCCGGGCAGGTGGCCAGCGTGGACGTTGTCGTGGGGGCGAAGCCAAGCGGTGCGCGGCTGAGTTTTGTGGCGGACGTGCTGCCGGTGCTGGGCCGAGCGGGTTGCGCAAACGGCGCTTGTCACGCCAAGCCGAAGGGGCAGAACGGATTTTCGCTCTCGGTTTTCTCATTCGATCCGGCGGCCGACTTTCGGGAGATCGTGAAGGACGAACGAGGCCGACGCGTCTTTCCGGCGTTCCCGGCGGAGAGCCTGGTGCTCAAAAAACCAACGCTTGCTGTCGAGCATGAGGGCGGAAAACGGCTTGAGGTCGGCTCGCCGTTTTATCAAATCATTCACGACTGGATTTCGCAGGGGATGCTTTACCGGCGGGCGGGAGAACCGGAGCTCACCGGCATTTCTGTTTTCCCGAATGAGCAGCGCTACGCCAAGTCGGCGGAGCAGCAACTGGTTGTCACCGCACAATTCGCCGATGGCTCGACGAGGGACGTGACGCACTTGGCAGATTTTTCGGCGAACGAAAAGGAGATCGCCGAGGTGGATGAAACCGGCATGGTGCGCGTCGGCAGGCTCAGCGGCGAAGGGGTTATCGTGGTGCGTTACATGGGGCAGGTGGCGCGCGCGCGGATCACCGTGCCGACGGATCGGCAGTTCAACGACGCGGTTTACGCCGGGCTGCCGCGCAACAATTTCATCGACGACTTGGCGTATGCGCGTTTTCAAAAACTGGGTCTGTTGCCAAGCGAGACTTGCAGCGACTCGGAGTTCATGCGGCGGGCCTTCATTGACGTGATCGGCTTGTTGCCGGAGCCGGGCGAGGCGCGGCGTTTCCTCGCCGACGAGTCGCCGGACAAACGCGCCGAGCTGATTGACAGGTTGCTCGACGATCCGGCGTATGCCGACACGTGGGCCAACCGCTGGGGCGACTTGTTCCGGCCGAACATCGCGCGCGTCGGCCTCAAGAGCGCGTACACGATCGACAACTGGATTCGCGAGTGCTTCGCCGCCAACAAGCCGTACGACCAAATGGTGCGCGAAATCCTTACGGCCAAGGGTAGCACGCATCGCGTCGGCCCGACGGTGATCTATCGCACGCGCCGCGAGCCGGCGACGCTGACGACACTCTTCAGCCAGGTCTTTCTCGGTGTGCGGATGGAGTGTGCGCGCTGCCATCACCATCCCAACGAGCGCTGGAGCCAAAGGGATTTTTACCAGTTCGCGGCGTTTTTCGCCGAGACGAAGCGGAAGGGCACCGGCATTTCGCCGCCGATCTCGGCTGGCACGGAGTTTATTTATCACGCCCCGGGAGGGAGTGTGCGGCACCCGGTTAGCAGCGAGGTGATGAAGCCCACGCCGCTTGCCGCCACGCCGCTAAACATCCCCGCCGGCACCGATCCGAGGGAGACCTTGGCCGAGTGGCTGCTCACGCCGGAGAATCCGTTTCTCGCCCGGGCGATGGCCAACCGGGTTTGGGGGCAGTTCCTTGGGCGCGGCATCGTGCATCCGGTGGATGACTTCCGGGCGACCAACCCGCCGGTCAACCCGGAGTTGCTCGACGCATTGGCGGCGGACTTCGCCGGGCACGACTTTGACCTCAAGCACCTCATGCGGCGGATCATGAATTCGCGTCTTTATCAGCTCAGCTCGTTGCCGAACAAGACCAACGTGCAGGACACGAGCAGCTTTTCGCGCTTTTACCGGCGTCGGATATCGGCGGAAAACTTGCACGATATTTTGGTGCAGGTGAGCGGTGTCGAGAGTGGCTTCAACAATCTGCGGCGGGATGCCCGCTCGGTTGAGTTGTGGACGACCCGGATGGACTCCGCGCTGCTGGAGTCGTTCGGGCTGCCCAATTCCAGCGAGAATTGCCCCGTCGAACGCGACGACCGGCCCAGCATGGTTCAGGCGCTGCACTTGATGAATTCCGACAAGCTGCAAGCCAAGTTGGCCGACAAAAACGGGCGTGCCGCAAAGCTTGGCCAGGAGGACAAGCCAAGCGATGAGGTCGTGAACGAATTGTACCTTGCCCTGTATTCGCGCTGGCCAAGCGACGAGGAAAAGCGCGTTGCACTCGAGGCGTTCAAGGGCGGGGACGCCAAGCGGCATGAGGCTGTCGAGGACATCATTTGGGCCTTGATCAACACCGCCGAGTTCGTCTTTAATCACTGAAATGGAAATGAACACGCTGAACACAAACTGTGCGGGAATAGCGCGCCGGGATTTCATCCAGCTCGGCATCGGGGGCGTGCTTGGCTTGGGCATGAGCGACCTGATTCGACTGCGGGCCGAAGCGGCCCGGGCCGTCGGCAAGGCGAGCCCGGATCAGGTGAACTGCATCCTCGTCTGGCTCGACGGTGGCCCGACGCATTATGAGATGTTCGACCCGAAGCCGGATGCCCCGTCCGATGTGCGCGGTAAATTTGATCCCATCCCAACCACGGTGCCGGGTGTTCAGTTCTGCGAGACTGTGCCGAGACTGGCCAAGACGCTCGACAAGATGGCCATCATCCGCTCGATCTGCCACAAGGATCCCAACCACGGTGGCGGCAACCATTACATGATGACCGGTGCGCCGACGCCGGTGCCGGTGAACTGTGGTTCGTCCGTGTCGTTTCATCCGTCGTTCGGCTCGATGGTGTCGCACCTGCGCGGCATCAACGACGGTCTGCCGGCATACGCCACGCTGCCCCGCAAATCACGCTCGGCGGGGCCGCATTTTCTCGGCGGCCAGCACGCGCCGTTTGTCATCGACGGCGATCCGAACCGAAAAGGTTATCGTGTCCGTGATGTCGTGCTGCCCAAGAGCATCAGCGAGGGCAGGGCGAACACAAGGTTCAAGCTGCGCGAGTCGCTCGATCGAATGCTGCGTATCACCGATGCCGCCGCCGCTGACCCGTTGGTGGATTTCGACAGCTTTTACCAGCAGGGCATCGACTTGATTTCGTCGCCAGAGGCGCAGGCGGCGTTCGATGTTGAGATGGAACCGGCAGAGGTGCGTGATCGTTACGGCCGGAACGACTTTGGCCAACGCCTGCTGCTGGCTCGCCGGTTGACCGGGGTCGGCGTGTCGTTCGTCACGGTTTACAACGGCGGCTGGGATCATCACAGCAAGATATTCGAGGATGGATTCAAAAAGAAAATCACAACGGTTGACACCGGGATGTCAGCACTGATCAACGATCTTCACGATCGAGGCCAACTCGACAACACGCTCGTGTTGCTGCTCGGCGAGTTCGGGCGCACGCCGAAGATCAACAAGGACGGTGGACGCGACCACTGGCCGCACGCGATGTCTGTTCTCGTTGCCGGGGCCGGCGTGCCGCCGGGCCAGATCATCGGCGCGACCGATGTGAAGGGTTATTACGCCTCGGAAAACATTTATTCGCCCGAGGATTTTGCCTGCTCGCTTTACACCAAGATGGGAATTGATCCGCACAAGATCCTATACACCAACACCGGACGGCCGTTGCCCATCGTCAACGGCGGCGCACCCATCAAGGAGCTGTTCGGGTGAGGCTGCCTCGTTTCGTCGCAGCGTTGGCTGCGGTTTCCTGTTTTTTTTCAGCTTGGCCGGGCGGCTTGGCCAAGCCGCCCGCTGTCACCAGCATTTTTCCCGCCGGCGGAAAAACGGGCTCTATGTTTGAACTCACGGCAGCCGACGCCCCCGACCCTTGGCCAAGCGCCGCGTGGGCCAGTCATGCCGGCATCAAGCTTGAGCCGCTCAAGGACAAAAAGGGCGTCTACAAGACCACCATCGCCGCCGACACGCCGGTCGGGCCGCACTTGGTTCGGTTTTACAACGTGGACGGCTCCTCGCAGCCCCGGACGTTTTTCGTGGGCCTGGCCGGTGAGACGGCCGAGGTGGAGCCGAATGACAAGCTCGACGCCGCGCAATTCCTCGAAAACACCCCGGTTGTCGTCAACGGTCGGCTCGACAAAACCGGCGATGTCGATGCCTTCGCGGTTCGTGCAAACAAGGGCGACTGGATCGTGGCGCAGTGCCATGCTTACTCGATCGACTCGCCGATTGATGCGTTCCTGCATCTGCACGACGAGAACGGCAGCAAGGTTGCATTCGCTCCCGACACGCACAACCTCGATCCATTGCTGGCTTGGCAGGCGCAAAAGACCGGCACTTACACGCTGACGTTTGCCGGCTTGATTTTCCCGTTCAACTCAACGGCGCGTTTCCACGGCAGCGCGCATACGGTGTACCGGATGACGATCAGCACCGGGCCGTTTGCGCGGAACACCTTCCCGCTCGGCGTCATGCGCGGCTCCAAAACACCGGTGCACTTGGTCGGCTGGGGATTCGGAAAACAACGGGCAACCCAGGCGACAGTCCTCAACATATCGACCTCCGCTCAAACCGCCTGGGTCGGGGGCAGGGGCTTGGCCGCGCCGGTGCCGGTGGTTGTCGGTCGATTGCCCGGTCACCTCGAAACCGAGCCGAACGACTCGACCGAGTCGGCGCTGACGCTCGCTTGGCCAAGTGCAATTCACGGACGCATCAGCGAGGCCGACGACGAGGATCGTTTTGGCATCGAGGCCGTGAAGGGCGACAAGTTGCGCCTGCGGTTGCGGGCGTCCGAGTTTAACTCCGCTCTCGATCCCGTGTTGTGCATCGAGGACACCAACGGCAAGCAACTCGCTCGCGACGACGATTCCGGCGAACGGCAGGACGCCATGCTAAATTGGACTGCGCCTGCGGACGGGACGTATCACCTTGCCGTCAGCGACCTTATCCGCTCCGGAAGCAACGCGCATTTTTACAGGCTGGAGATCGACCGGATCACTCCAAGCCTCAACGCCAGCTTCACGCCGGATCGGCTCGTGGTGGAGGCCGGCAAAAGCGCCGAGGCGACCGTCACAATCGGCTTTGCTGATGGCTACAAGGGGACCCCCGCAGTCGTTGTGCGAGGCCTGCCCGAGGGTGTGAGCGCACAGATTCCCGCGACCGAAAAAGGCGGGGCGGTGAAGATCAAG
>Ga0208391_1000264_pt1 | contig 29771 bp, 32 predicted proteins | sample Knorr_S23_td_Bot_FD_185612 | JGI IMG/M metagenome (GOLD analysis project Ga0208391, IMG submission 185612) | Marine microbial communities from Southern Atlantic Ocean transect - Knorr_S23_td_Bottom_ad_3770_LV_A (SPAdes) (version 2) | ecosystem: Environmental > Aquatic > Marine > Oceanic | place... | reverse complement strand
CAATTGGGGCCTCAGGCCCCATCAGTGGTGCGAGAGCGGTGGCACTCATATTTCCATCAGCAGTTCGACCTCCCGGAAAAGCTCATCGAGGGCCGGGAGGAGGTCTATCTGCGCCATATCTTCAAGGACTGGACCATCAACAAATACCCACCAAGCGCTACGGAAGTCGCCGAATACGTCCGGGCCTATTCCCAACCGGGCGCACTGAGGGGCGGCTTCAGTTATTACAGGGCTGCCGCCTATGAGGACCCAGCCCATTGGCAGGCGGACGCCGGCCGAGTATTGCAGACCCCAGTGCTGTTCTTGTACGGTTCGCGCCGAGTCAATACAGCCCAGGCATCGGGCGCCGGGCCCCTAGATGATGCTTGGCGATCGGTGTTTCCCAAGGTCCGAGGGAAAGACATGGGCAACTACGGCCACTTTCTGCAATGGGAAGCCCCAGACGAAGTGAACCGAGAGTTGATCTCCTTCTTGTCTGAATAAAGATTGGCCCTGGGCAGGCTAGTGCGGTCATCAAAGAGGTTATCAACCGTACACATCCTGAAGTGGAGGTCTTCGGTGTCGAGACTATCGGCCCGAGAATTGCACTAGACCTCTAGTGGCACCAACGTCTTAGACCGACAGCGCCACGCTGGCCGAGATACGCTCACCTACAGAGCGCGTGGTGTGGCCTTGACCGGTCAAGTCTTCCACCTGCAATATGTCCCCAGGGTTAAACATCCGTTTAGTGCCGTCTCCGATCCCGATCTCCATCTGGCCGGAGAGGGTGATGACATACTGGAACCGGGGAGCGTTGTGCCAATCGCTGAAGCTCCCGTCGGGGAACCGACGGTACGTCATATCAGCGCCTGTTTGTAGGTCGACGGTCTCCGTATCCCCGGCTGGTACATTGAGGTCTTCGAAGTGGGCTTGGCCATCTTCCCCGGTGTATAAGCGGACGATCATATTGCCTCCTGCGTTTCATGTTGTGAAATGTCGTCTGTTTGACTATTGATAGCAATTATAAGTCTTTTAATCCTCGTGATTGTCGTACTGGTTATCTTTGGAGGTTGGCGAATTGCCTTGGCCTACAAAGAAGGCAGGAGAGCAAAAGCGCTTGGGGAGAGGGCCGTTACTGAAATGCGTTTACGGGAGGCCCTAGAAGACCAATTAGCTGAAGAACGAGAAAGAAGGATTCAGTTAGAAAATGAATTGGCAGAATTCAAAGAAGACCACTGAGAAAGACTCTGAGCTTTAGCGGTGTCGTTAATCACCGCGAATACAATCTGGTTCTGCGGACCCATCCAGTGAGAATGTGATGGCAATTTGGCTGGCGCTCCTTTCAGCAGCAATCTTCGGACTTGTGACTGTCACAGATAAACGTCTGATAGCAGTCAACATGCCAGATCTTTCTAGCTTTTATCTAATAATCGTAATAAGTCTGTACGGCCACACTGGGCTTGCGCTGGCCGTGTTTGGGATTCCGGAACAACTACCTTTAGGTCATCTCTTGTTGGCTGGATTAGCTGGGTTATTTTGGGGAGCCGCACTTTGGACGATGTTCATAAGCTATAGGATTGAGGAAGCCTCGCGGGCATCCGCAGTCATTAACACGTTCCCGGTTTTTGTGGCCTTACTGGCCATGCCTTTCTTGGGAGAACTTCTCTCGATCTCCCAATGGTTTGCAATTCTTATCGTCGTAATCGGAGCGTTTTCCATATCAATAAAAAGCTCATCAGGTAATCTGTTCGCCTTTAACAGAGCTTTCCCAATATTAATGGCGGCAAGTATGTTTACCGCCTTAGCTCATATCAGCGGTAAATACGCCCTCGAACGAATCGAGGTGGAATTCGTATACGCCTTGAGAAATTTCTGTATGGCTAGTTTCCTTGCGATGTTTTGCCGACCTAAAGATGTGGTCACCGTTATTCACGCGTTGAAACATCCTCAAACGCTCGCTTTTATCGTTATCGGAGAAATGATATTGTCACCGATCGCCATATTCTTGAACGTTGCGGCTTCTAGTCTCGGTGCAATCTCCATCGTATCCACTATTACTGCATCAAGGCCATTTTTCGTATTTCTCTACGGTAGTATCCTGAGCGTTCCACCATTCCGATTGCTAGACGAGACGATTGACAGAAGAACGCTTACTACCAAGGCGGTTTCCATAGCTTTGATAATTGGGGGAATAGCCCTACTATCTTTCGGATGATTAGTCTTTCCCGACGTTCAAATACACGGGCGAATTACGGATCGGGGCCCTATCAAATGGCCGGTTCAAACCCCAAATCGGGGTTGAATATAGTGACATCCGACAAGGGTTTCCTCTATGGCTAAATCCCGACCGTCTGAGACTCCCGAGATCTGTCTACGGTAGCCAAGAACTCCAGTACAGCCTGGTTAAAGTCTTGCGGTTGGTCCAAGTTCGACAGGTGGCCCGCGTCAGGAATCACCGATAACTGGGACCCGACGATCTTTTCATGGATGTAGCGACAGGCGTCCAAAGCCCCATCTTCTCGTCCGGCCAACACCAACGTGGGGGCCTTTATCCCCTCCAACAACCCACCATCGAACACCGCGTTTAAGATCATGCGCGTGCTATGGGCGTAGCCCACCGGATCGAGGTCTAGATACATCTGCAAGATGCGTTCCTTCAGGGTCTCTCCCAGTCCGGCGGTGCGGCTTATGTTTGGGTTATTTTCCATAGAGTAGTCCGCCACGGCTTGCATCCCCTCGGTTTCTGCCAACCGGATGATCTCTTCCCTCATCCGTCGGTTCACCTGGGGCGTTTCCAACCCCGAAGCCGAAAAGGAGTCGATTACCAATAAGGCCGCGACTCGCTCTGGGTGGAGTATGGCGAGTCGGGTAGCGATGCCGCCTCCCATTGAAAGGCCACCAACGTATGCCCGTTCGATACCCAGGTGGTCTAACAGTCCCTTCAAGTCCTGAGCGAATATCTCTTGAGTATATTGGTCCGCGTCGGGCGGAGAGTCTGATCTTCCGTGACCCCGGGGGTCCCACACTATGAAACGGTAACGTTCGGAGAACGCTGGAATCTGCGGCTCCCACTCGGTAGTATTGCCGCCGATGCCGTAGGCAAATACCAGGGGGAAGCCGTCACCGTGACTTTCGTAGTAAACGTTTATACCGTTGACGTTTGCTGTCGGCATTGGTGTCCCCTTTCTGCCGTTACTTGGCCCGCTACAGTTAAGCGGGAGTGTAGCTTGCGTATCCGAAAACGGTCAATGGCTACCCTTTGACGGGGCCGTTTAACGGGACCCGAACCCACGACCTCTATCCTTCAACTAGATCAAGTTACGATGGATGTGGACGACTCTGCCTTTAATCTCCACGTCTTCGGCAGAGCAAAATATGGGATCAAACGCACTATTAGCCGGCTGTAATCGGATCCGTGGGCCTTCGGAATAGAACCTCTTCAATGTGGTCTCCTCATTATCCTTGAGCCATGCAATAACCATCTCACCATTGTTCGCAACCGGTGTTTGCCTAACAATGACTACATCGCCGTCATCAACCAGGGCATCTACCATAGACGTGCCTTTAACTTTAAGTCCGAACAAATCGTCATGTCGTCCGCGCAATCCCGGAGGGACCTCTACAGTATCGAACTCTTGGCTAGATCCCGCTCCTTGGAGACTGAAGTAATGAATAGGCTCTCCAGCTTGGACGTAACCAACAACCTGGATCCGGGGAACGTTCGGGACCGGTTCTCCATTGCGATCCAATACTTTAATGCCCCGGGCAGTCCCGGAAACCCAGTCGATATAGCCCGTTGCTTGGAGCCATTTCAGGTCAGAGTGAACGATCGACGTCGAGCTTACTTCACAGGCGCTTTGGATATCTCTAACAGTGGGTGAGATACTATTATCCAGGCAATAGGCCTGGGTGAATTCCAAGATTCCCAGCCGCCGTTCAAGCCTGTTTTGATTCATGATCGTCTGCTCTCGACTACTGAGTCGTATAGTTACTGAGATCCATTCTAGTCGAGACGATTTACGGCCCGATATACAGAGTTGTCAGTCCGATAGCTAACCGGTTCATACCAGTCGCTGCCAGTCACTAGGCCAGCCTATATCCAACGAAGCCCTAACGAACCGCACCTTGATTGGGTATCCGGAAAAGACCGAAGGGTACCCGTTGACGGCGCTGTTTAAGCCATGTAATAGTAAGTATTCTAGGCGGGGTGATGTGCGGTGGTCTTCTAAGGTAACCCTCTTCTAAACTTCCCTTCCCTCCCCTTAAACGGGCCTTTCTTGGTTCCACGTCGAGTTGCAGCGCTCGGCCAACCTTACCGGCCCTCCGATGAGCAGAGTGCTCTTTTTGTATGTATCTAATGCCTGGGTCGAGCTGTCTCTAACGCCAAGAGGCCGACCTGCATCAGAGATTCTATGTTGAGGAGGTGGAGATGGCAAAAATAAGCTAAGCCTACCGAGAAGACCCGGTAGGCTCAGATGGACCCAACGCTTAATCGACCCGAGCGTAGCACCGCTCGTTTCGACCGTTCGCAGCTGTCGGGCGCCCGCAATTGTAGTCTCGTCACAGGCTCCCGGCAAGCTGCCTAGATACCTTATCTCAGACCCATTACCCATCAAGACGTCAGATAAGGACAATAAAGACTGCAATGAAAAAAGAACACACCCTGTTAACAGACGAATTAGAAGGCAAACTAGACATCGTCGAGATCATCTCTGGATACCTGCCACTAAGGCGAAAAGGTCCTGGATACGAAGGTGTCTGCCCTTTCCATCAGGACGATGGCGCATCCTTGAATATATACCCCGAGAACCAGACCTGGTTATGTTCGGGCACATGCGCCGTAAGCCGTAGGCTAGATAAGCTGGCCCCGGCTAACCGTGGGGACGCTACATCTTTCGTAGCACGTATAGAAGGGATAAGTTTCGGGGACGCTGTACGTAAGCTGGCGGTACGGTGTGGCCTCGCTCCTGGTAACAATCGGATAGACGTCGGGCGGGGCTTAATCGATGCTCCCGGACTCCGCCAGACCCGGAAAGCTATGGCTGCCGCCCGGAAGATACCAGGGCTATCTGGCCAGACGGCCCCAACGCTCCCATACTTCCCGGAGCTAGAAGACCCAGATCTGAAGACGGGCCACCTTGCTTACAAAGGCCGTTTGGCCCGCCCTGGGTATCTAGGGGCCAGCATGTACCGGCGCTACGCTACTTCGGCCCAGCCAAGGCCCGGGTTAGTCATCGCGTTGCATGCGACCCTACAAGGGCATTGTCAGATCGAATACCCGGACGGAGAACGGAAGATACTAGACTCCCTCGGGATGCACGATGCCGGAGATGTCATCTGGACCGATTCCGGGCAGGCTAGTGCGGTCATCAAAGACGTCATCACCCGTACACATTCAGAAGTGGAGGTCTTTGGTGTCAGCACCCGAGGGTTCTGCCTATTGAACCTCCCTGGAGTAGATGAGCTCTCGTGGTGCTGGCCCAGGGAACCGTTAGAAGCCGGAGGGAGGGGCCGGCCTCTCTACTATCAGACAGGGCCCAGCGAGACCGACGTAGGAGGTATTCTGCTGGAATCCTTCAGCGTGGAAGGCAAGCTCCTACCTGAATACCTCGATATATCAGGTGTGACGGTAGCGGTTTCGCCGGTCGAACGTAACGCGAGGTCTCACAAAGACCACCTGGACCAGATATCCGGGTAAGCGTTAGAGGCCAAGCGCATCATATCTAGCCGTGGCGAACCTCTCTGAAGGTGTTCAGAGAGGTTTTATTTTGCCTTGGGTGTCACGATTATCGGCCCGAGAATTGCACTAGGCCTCTAGTCGCGCGAATGCCTTAACCAGGCAGCGCGACGCTGGCAGAGATACGCTCACCTACAGAGCGCGTGGTGTGGCCTTGTCCAGTCAAGTCTTCCACCTGCAATATATCCCCAGGATTAAACATACGTTTAGTGCCGTCCCCAATCCCGATCTCCATCTGGCCGGAGAGGGTGATTACATACTGGACCCGGGGAGCGTTGTGCCAATCGCTGAAGCTCCCGTCAGGGAACCGCCGGTACGTCATATCAGCGCCTGTTTGTAGGTCGACGGTCTCCGTATCCCCGGCTGGTACATTGAGGTCTTCGAAGTGGGCTTGACCATCTTCCCCTGTGTATAAGCGAACGATCATATTGCCTCCTGCGTTTCATGTTGGGAAACTTCGTCTGTTTGACTTGAGGTCGGTCTTGGGGTGAACCCTGATTGTCGGGCACCACTACATAACGTGGCAGGTTTCCTAAATTGAATCGAGGGTGCGGTGCCACACAGACGGGAAGATCGAGTAGAGACGGAAAATACCGCGCACCAAATCCCAAAACAATTTTCCTAACTCAAATTCAGTTCAGGCACACCGCATTCAGCCAGATAATGGTAAGTTTCATCAAGTTCATTAAGCGGTGGCACAAATATTACTGTGCCATCTCTACCACGGGTCAAAAGAACACGATAAGCATTTAAGCGCATCTGAAACGGATTTTGTGGCCTAGCCCTGCCCTGTGGACTATATCTCTTTGCCTTCCCAGTGTCCCAAGCATTACCTTTTCGTGCTAAATCCGTTCCCCACGCTAGAAGTGACATCTCTAGCTCCAGACCCTGGCAACCGAATTCGGTTACTACACTCTCGAGGTGCCGGCAGCTAAGTGGCTCCGATTCAGGTTCGGTGAACCAGGGCCCTTTCTTAAGCCTAGAAGTAGATAGAAAATCGTTATGCACTCCGAAAGATCCTAAGTCTTTATCACGAGACGACGCCAATATCCCAAACCGAGCGTTTGGCGCATTATCGTATCTGCTGCGGAGATATTCTTTTGCAATGCCGAGATCGCGTGTTATGTAGAATCGAATTCCGAGAACTTGGTCATCCTGGGGAGATAGGATAGTAGCCGCTAATTTGGCAACCAGAATTGGATCGTCTCCACTAAGTAGACTTTCTACAAATTCATGGAGTCTCTTAGCAGAATGGAATCGTATTTCGGTGTCTAAATTCAACTCTGGATGCCAAATGGTTGGAATTGGAGACCCTTCAAACAACTCTTCTAAATGAAGGGGAGCGTGAACTGTCCAGTCATTTTGAGAACTCTCGAGTGCGTCACGCCACTGTAATAGCCCTTCCTCTTCTCCAATATGAATCTCCTGGCCGTCGCCAATTAAGCCCACCATCACGGACCAACTGGGCATACGATCGCAAATTCTTACAAACAGTTCAGGTTCACTAGCTATCGCTGACAGGTCCCAATCACGATGGGTATCTGCGACCTTCTCTGGGCTGAAGGCCCGTTGAGCTTCATCAAAAACAAGGACGTGCTCTTGGGGCTCCGCATTTTGGTTGCGTACGTAGCGGTTTAAGTAGTTCTTTATATGTCGAACGAAAATCTTGCCTCCTCCACCTGGTTTGCGCAATTCGTATTGCAATACTTCCGCCAAAGGGTCGTTCCCGGTTAAATATAGACCTGGGACACTAGGTTTACCTCCTGAACGGGGGATGGCCAAATCGTCTAGGAAATTGGCATGGACTAACCGCATACCTACTAGGGTTTTGCCTGAACCAGGTATACCGGTGAGTAATACTAGGTGTCTAGTACTGGTCTCAGCTGCTTCTCTTGCCAATGCCGTCACTAATGAAACTGCAGGCTCAGTACTAGCCCTTGCTCGCCAAATTTCCCTGATGGTCCCGGAGTGGAATAACTCACGTGCCGCTTCCACTAAGCTGGGGAGCGGGCAGTAGGCCTGGTCTGCAAGAAACGCCGTTAGCGTGGGTCCGTCGGTAGCGGTTGGGTCAACTACATGGTCGATCACTTCATTTAGGCGATCAGGAGTCGCGATTCTGACCCCATTCTTTTCATCCAATACGCCGGTGCCGCGGGTTAAAACTAATACCGGTAATACGTCTCGTTCATGGCATTCTCGGTGGTAAGCCCTGAGATCTCGGGCGTATGCCGATACTTGGTCTATATCAGCTTGATTTGAGGCAGCTTTGCCCTTTAATTCAAAAACCAAAACCGCATTGTTAGCCAAGACGATGCCATCGGGCCGTCTCCCTTCATAAGGGAGACGATACTCTAGCAATATCGAATAGGAATCTGCATGCGGTTTAGAGTTAAGTAAGTGCTGAGCAAGGCTTTTAAATATCGGAATGCTCTCTTCCCAAGCATCCACTTGTTGGCCGGAATGATTACCGACGAAATCACCGAGAGAAATCCTGATATCGAACGAGGTACTAGCATTAAAGGTCTCAAGATCTGAGAACCAGCCGGCCTCACCTAAGGTAGTTTGAGTACTTAGCATTGCTGCGCTTCTATAAAGAGGAAGATGCAATCAAGTTTACACAACGCAGTATAGCCGCGAATGATTCCAGATAGTTAAAGGCAATAAAGGAGCAATCAGAGAGAGAGAAGATGGTGGCTATATTGGGGTGGCTGAGTCTGGCTTCTCTCTGGAGGGCCCAGGTAGGCGGGGTCATCAGCGACGGGCTGGTTTATGACCTTGAGCGCGACGACCCGGTCTAGCACGGTGTCCCTGGCACGGTAGATCGTACCATGGCCGCCAGCGCAGCTACACGATCGAGGATCTCGTACCGCCCTATACGTTTAAGCATGGTTGTGGGGGATTATACCGTCGGGACAGACCGGAACCTAGATAAGAGCCACTGATAGGGAAAATCATAACGCGAAATTGTTGGATCTCAGAGGCGTTATCGACTTCCTCACGACTTCTCGTTGAAACCGTAGGATTTTTAGGGCTTCGACCTTGAGAAAACCGGGAAAGTCACCGACTTCCAAGATGAAAAGTCGGGCACGACTTCACGGTAAGTCGTGAAAAGTCCTGAGGAAACCGTATGGTTAGTCGGAGTAAACCGTGAAGAAACCGTACACGGGCAATTTACGGATCGGGGCCCTATCAAATGGTGGGTTAAAACCCCAAATCGAGATTGAATATAGCGATATCCGACAGGGATAGTTGTTGACATAATATCCGCTAGAAGGATATCCATGCGGGGGCCATCCTAAAGCGCGCCAAGGGCTCCTGGACCATGATCATCGATGTTGGTAAACACCCTGACGGCCGGCGTAAACAGCAGTAGATCACGGTCAAAGGGTCCAAGAGAGACGCCGAACGCCGGTTGGCCGAAATTCTGAACAAGGTGAACAGCGGGCTTTACATAAGACCCAGCAAGGATACCCTTGGGTCATTCCTTGAGACCTGGTTCAGAGACCACATATCCACCCGGGTCAGGCCCACTACGCTGGACGGTTACAGGTGGCGGGCCCGGAGCATCATAAAAGCGCTTGGCCACCACAGGTTGTGCGACCTGGAGCCCCAACACATCCAGGCCTATCACAGGTCGAAGCTGGACGAAGGGTTATCGCCAGCGACCATCGTCAAACACCACAACCATCTGAGCCGGATAAAAAGGGTTTCGTCAGGCAATAACTGGCTTGTTGATGGCTCTTACATTTTGCCCCGGTTGTTAGTCGTCTTGATGTTAGTTTTTTGAAGGGTAGTGGAAGTCCACCATGGTTATGTAAACGGGTGTTCTTTGATTTGGATGCTTAATGTTACATAACGTATCTTGTGCGAACCAACCTGTATATTTTTTTCTGTCCCACCGGCTCACCCCCCTGTTTCCACGCCTATATTTTCCGTTTTAAAAGCATATCGCTCTGAGAGCCTCGTAGCGCCGTTTTAGGTCCATCACCCGTCCTCAAAGCCACCGCGGCGATTTATTCGACCCCGTTTTTCGGTGAAATCCTTCCATTGACGGCTCGGATTGCCGGTCGCCAGAATTTATTTCCGAGGATTCGTTCCAGGAATATTCGTCGGAACCAAAAATTTCAAAGGGGGAAATATGGCTATCTCTGGCACCATCAGCGTCACGGCCGCGGGGACCTCGGTCCAAGCGGCCAACAAAGGCAACGCCAGGTCGTTGGTCTTTAAGGCGAGGAATAACAACACCGGAACTTGTTACTTGGGCAGTAGCGATGTTTCGTCCACCGACGGCATGTCGCTGGTCCCGGGCGAGTCGATTCAGCTAGAACTGGCCAACGCGATCTCGACCTCCCAGTTCTGGGCTGACGCCGCCAACAACAACGACCAGATCGACTTCATCGGCAACGATTAATGACCCAGAACCTCCAACAACACCTTCCGCAATTATTTGCCGACCGCGAGAACTATTCATCCGCGGAGACCACCCGTTCCGATCAGACCACCGCTCAGTTCCGGGAATTGATCCAGAAAACGGCCCCAGAAGTCCTCGGGTAGACCCAAATAGAAAGAGGTTATGTCAGGTGGACCTATAGTGGCTAAGGAGGGCCCATCAGCCGGCTAGCGCCCGCGTGGTCCACCCACTGAATCAACAACGGTCAATGGGCCGTCGATGGATATCAGCGTCTCTTCGATCTCCCGGAGCAGGTCTTCCAGGTTCCAGCCTTTGGTGGCCGACACCAGGATGCCTGACTTGGCTTCGTGGGCGGGCAGAATGTTGGAGCCGTCGTTTGGCCGGTCTTCCATCAGGTCCATCTTGTTCATGACCAGCAATCTGGGCCGGTCCGACAGGCCCAGGTCCCGGAGGGTATCTTCCACAACCTTGGTCTGCTCCATGGCCTTGGGGTGGGTAACATCAATCACGTGCAGCAAGATGTCAGATCCTTGCAATTCCTCCAACGTAGCCCGGAAAGCCGCCACCACCTTGGGTGAGAGTTTCTGGATGAACCCGACGGTATCGCTCAGGAGCAGCGGCGCGCCGGAGGGGAGCCTGATGCGACGGGTCACCGGGTCCAGTGTCGAGAAAAGTTGGTCGGCGGCCGTCACCTTGGCGTTGCTCAGGGAGTTGAATAGCGTGCTCTTGCCGGCGTTGGTATAACCCACCAAGGTCGCCATGGGGATGCTGGATCTCTTGCGCCGTTCCATGTGAACGCTGCGCCGGCGGCGGACAGCATCCAGTTCTGACTTGATCTTCTGCAGCCGGTTTCGCACGAGCCTTCTATCAGTCTCGATCTGAGTCTCGCCGGGGCCTCTGGTGCCGATGCCGCCGCCCAATCGCTCTAAGTGAGACCACTGGCCCGCCAGGCGCGGCAGCAAGTACTCGTGCTGGGCCAGTTCCACCTGCAGTTTCCCTTCGTGGGTTGAGGCATGCCGGCCGAATACGTCTAGGATCAAGGCGGTCCGGTCGATGACCTTGGCGCCAAGGGCATTCTCCAGGTTGCGCTGCTGGGCGGGCGTGAGTTCGTCGTCGAAGATGACCACGTCCGCTCCGAGCTCTTCCATCTTCTCGCGAATCTCATCGACCTTGCCGGAGCCGACGTAGGTGGAACCCAGGCGGTTCGCCCGCTGGGTGACGGTGCCAACAACCTGAGCTCCGGCCGTGTTCGCCAGGTACTCAAGTTCGGCTAGGGTATCTTCCAGCGACCACGGGTTGTCGCGGCGGTTCATCTCGACCGCGACGAGCACCGCTTTTTCCGGTTCCGGCTCTACCGGGATGGACGAACGTTTACCTGAGGAGCGTTTACTTATGGACTCTACTCGCTTGGCTTATTTGCCCTTGGGCGGGGGAATCTTCCAGGTCTCCATCCGCTGGCAGCCCTTCTCGACCTGCTCGTCGGGAGTGGTCAGGGACAGGCGGATGTACCCCTCACCGTATTTCCCGTAGCTGGAACCGGGCGTCACCACGACATCCAAATCTTCCAGGAGCAACTGGGCCATCTCGGCAGAGGTGTAGCCCTCGGGCACCTTGGCCCAGATGTATAGGCTAGCACGCGGCACGTCAACGCTCATGCCCATGGCTCTGACGGCTTTGATCACCCTGTCGCGGCGCCATGTGTAGGCCTTCAAATTATCGGCTACGCAGTCCTGCGAGCCAAGGAGGGCTTCCATTGCCATCTCTTGAACGGCTTGGGGCACGCCTGAGTCCAGGTTGGCCTTAATCTGGAACAGGGCTTTGATCATGGCGGCGTTGCCCACGGCCATGCCGATGCGCCAGCCGGTCATGTTGTAGGTCTTGGACAGGGAGTGGAATTCCAGCCCAATGTCCTTTGAGCCTGCCACTTCAAGGTAACTAATGGGCTTGTAACCCTCGTAGCCGACCTCGCTGTAGGCGGCGTCGTGGAGGAGGGCGATGTCGTTCTCCCGGCAGAAAGCGATGGCCGATATGAAGTCTTCTTCGCTTGCGGTGGCGCTGGTGGGGTTGTTGGGATAGTTCAGCCACATGAGCTTGGCGTTGCGGGCCACATCGCTTGGGATCGCGTCCAGATCGGGTAGCCAGCCGTTCTTCTCGTACAACGGCATGATGTGGCTCTCGGCCCCGGCGAACATCGTCCCGACGCCATATACGGGGTAGGCCGGGTCTGGGATCAGGGCGATGTCGCCCGGGTCCAAGAAGCAGAACGCCGCGTGCCCGATGCCCTCTTTGGCGCCGATCAACGGCAGAACTTCGGTATCTGGGTCCAGCTTCACGTTGAAGCGGGTGTCGTACCACTGGGCGAAGGCCCGCCGCATCTCAGGCAGGCCGTCGGTCTCCGGATAGCGGTGATTGGGCGCATGCTGTGACGCGGTCAACAGCCGGTCGATGATGGGCTGGGGTGTCGGTATATCGGGGTCGCCGATCCCAAAGGTCACGACGTCCACCCCGGCGGCGCGCTTCTCGGCGATGATCCGCGAGATCTCAACAAAAGGATAAGGGGCCAGCTTCCCCAATCGGTCCGAAAATTTCACCATCTCGACTTCAGTTCTCCCTGGATTTAGTTTGGATTATTCACCGGATTTTCATTCAATGTCGCGTCTGGAGATTCCTAGATCCCTAAGAATCGCGCTGATCGTTCCCGCCTTTAAATCCCGAGCCCGCCAATTCGGAATCGTGGTTCTTTGCCGGTTGGCTGGATTGATCCAAATCTCGTGGTCTCCTCTTCCCGTACGGTCAAATTCACATCCCAAACGTCTCAATCGTCGTGTTAATTCGCGGTAATTCAAACCGCGACTGTGAATTCACTGGGAACCTCGGTATCTGTAGCCTCGGTAGACATCGCCTCCACTCCCGGGGGCAACGGGTCTTCGCTTGCTATGTATGATTCTATGAACCCCGCCGCCACACTCTGAATGTTCTCCATCACTTCTGTTGGAGTATCTCCCCAAGCCCTACAACCAGGAAGAGCTGGGACTTCAGCCATGTATTTATCCTCGGTCTCCTCGCTGGGCTGGTGAATGATTAGTGAAAGTTTGTACAGTTTCATGTTCGTGTCCCTATGTCCATTCCCCGCTGAATACTTCCTCGGCCGGGCCTTCTAGGTAGACCTCGCCCTGACCGTCCCAGTCTACTTTGAGGGTGCCACCGGGCAGGGTTATGTCAACCGTCTCTTTGCTGTGCCCATTTAATATGGCGGCCACCGCGATGCCGCAGGCGCCGGTGCCGCAGGCCAGCGTCTCGCCCGATCCCCGCTCCCAGACCCGCGCCGTCAATTCGGCGGGGCTGTCCACGTTCACGATCTCGAAGTTGACGCGGTTCGGGAAGATCGCGTGGTGCTCTATCTTGGGCCCAACGGTGTGTAACGGAAATTCGGCCACCGGGGTGTCGATAAACGTTACGGCATGGGGATTTCCCATGGAGACGAAGGTTAACGGAAGGTCATAGCCGTCCATCTGGAAGGGATGATTTAGTACCGGTCCAGACCCGAACTCCCCGGCCGGTTCCAGCTTCACTGGGACGTCGTTCGGAGTAAAGATGGGCATACCCATGGACACCCTTGCTCTCGTGATCTGCCCGTCTTCGCTGATCGGCGCTACCTGACGGATACCGGCCAGGGTCTCAACGCTGACCGATGCCCCGGAATTCGGGACAATACCGCGGTCGATGGCGTATTTGACGAAGCAGCGGATGCCGTTGCCGCACATCTCGGCCTCTGAGCCGTCTGCGTTGAACATGCTCATCTTGAGGTCGGCGATATCCGAGTTCTTAATCAATATCAGGCCGTCGCCACCCACACCAAAATGGCGGTCGCTCATGCGTCGGGAAAGCTCAGGCCAGTCACGGCTTTCCGAGCGGGCGTCAACGTACACATAGTCGTTGCCAGCACCGTGCATCTTGGTGAATTTCATGTCTGGGCTCCTAGTGGAACAGGAGGCTCATTGTAACACAGGGCCGGTGTCTGACAGGTGCGTGGAGACGTGCGCCGCCGCCTGTTCGGGCGTATCCGGACCAGAGGCGTCCAACCAGATTATCCGGGGATCGGACGGCTTGAACCAAGTGTACTGACGCCGCGCCAGCCGGTGGGTCTGGGTCTTGGTCCGGGAGACCGCCTCATCCAGCGACAGCTCGCCCAGCAGATGTTGTCCCAGTTCCCGGTAGCCGGGGCTGTCCAGCGCGCCTTCTCCCATGGGATATCCGGCTTCCGCCAGCCGCTCCACCTCAGCCAGGAACCCAGCCTGCATCATGGCGTCAACTCGGCTGTCGATGCGCCGGTAGAGGGCTTTACGCTCCATGGTTAGCCCGATCACCAGATGGGCGCTGATATCTGGAGAACTCTGGACCAGCTCGGACGGTTTCTTGTTGGTGGCGTGGTAGATCTCCAATGCACGCACCACGCGCCGCACGTTCCTGGGGTCTAGCGCGTCGGCACGGGCCGGGTCGATCTCCCTTAGCCGATCGTGCAGAATCTGGGCCCCACCCTCCTCCGCAGCCTCTTGCTCCAGGGCCGCCCTGAATTCCGGGTCGGGCGGCACCGGAGGGACGGACTGTCCTTCCAGCAAGGCCCAAAGGTACTGCCCGGTGCCACCGGCAACGATTGGAAGTTTTCCTCTGGCGCTGATGTCAGAGGTTGCAGCTTGGGCCAACGGCAGAAAAGCGCCCAGTCCGAAATGCTCTGAAGGGTCCAGGAGGTCTAGCAGGTGGTGGGGCGCTTGGGCTCGCTCTTCCGGGGTGGGTTTGGCTGTGCCGATGTCCATCTGGCGGTAGACCTGGCGGCTGTCGGCATTGATAACCTCGCCGCTGAAGCGCTGGCATAGCTCAACCGCAAGCTGGGTCTTGCCCACGGCGGTGGGGCCAACGATGGCTAGTAAGGCAGGATGTCTTAAGTCCATTCCCATATGGTTATACTATTCGGCTATGATGTCGCTCATTTGATTTACGTTAGGTGCCTATACCGATGCAAAATGACAAGCTAATTAGATTTCAATCCTTACAAATGGTCTACGAGCAAAACTGGCTACATTTTCGGCACGTCGAGAACGAGCGCCTATGGTTCACAAATATCTTCGCATTAATCGTCGCAGGGACGTTTGTGTTCGCTGCTGAATCAGGATTAAGACATGAACTTTGGCCATTGTTTCTAATCCTGGTAATCGTGTCTCTTCTGGGATTGCAGATCACGATCAGATTATCGTGGACAGCGTTGAGTCTCAGCAATCATATCCAAGCGATTGCGGATGAGTTGGGTATCAGTGCAATCGTAGGTATTCCTGTCAGAAGGGATAGTCAGGAGAGCGGACTGTTGGCTCGAATCAGAAGGTCTGCCCAGTTCCTTTTTACAGTAGCAAGCGCCTTTATGCTTTTTTATTTGATGATGTTCGGTGTCGTTCTAGGCCTGCTTATTTACACGATCAAACTGAATACCGTAAGCGTGGCCTAAACTCACGGTGTGTTGCGTAGCACTAATCGAAGTACGAATCTAATCCTTGGCGGCTGCGATGGCTGCAGCCACCTGCAGGAAAGACTCGGCCTGAAGGGCGGCCCCGCCCACCAGTCCGCCGTGAATGCAGGATTGAGCGGCGTAGTCGCCGGCGTTCCCGGCGTTCATGCTGCCGCCGTAGAGCAGGGAGATGTTATCGGCCGAGGCTGGAAAGAGACTGCGCAGGGTCTCGAGAATCGCTCCGCCCATAATCTCAGCGGCGGTTTCCGGCGTGGCTGATCGTCCGGTCCCGATGGCCCAGATGGGCTCGTAGGCGACGATCAACCCGGAGGTGTCGGTGATCCCCTCAAGTCCGGCTCGGACCTGGCCGCTGATGATGTCCGAGGCTTTGCCGGCCTCGCGTTCTTCCAAGGTCTCGCCCACGCACATGATGGGCTTCAGGCCGGCCGCTTGGGCCGCTTTGACCTTGTTGTTGACCGTTTCGTCGGTCTCTGCGAACATCTGGCGGCGTTCCGAGTGGCCCACTATCACGTAGTCACAGAGGCCCTGAAGCATCCCCGGCGAGACCTCTCCGGTGAACGCCCCGGAGTCTTCGAAATGCATGTTCTGGGCGCCGACTTTTACCGCCGACCCCTTGACCGCGTCACTGACGGCAGCCAGGGATACGAAGGGCGGGCAGAGCACTAGTTCCACGCCTGAGGCAGACGCGGCGCCATCCCGAACGGCCGCCGCCAAGGCAACCGCCTCCGCGACGGTGGTGTTCATTTTCCAGTTTCCAGCGACGACCAGGTCAGGCATGGGTCTTTCTCCGATTCATGGTTTACGTATAGATGAGCGATGAGGATACCGATCGCGGGGAATACACGATTTATGTAAACCCGGCGAGCCGGTTAGGGGCCGAATTTGGTCATCTTTCCGGCGTGGGACAGGCCCAGCACCATGATGCTGGTGGCCGGGATGCTGCCGATGGCCCCTAGCGCGCAGGCCTTCTCATCGAAGGTGGGCACTCCCTGGCCCTTGGTCAGCTTGGAATGGAGCAAGAACGGCACCGGGTGCCAGCTATGGGCGGCCATGATCGCGGGGGTGGCGTGGTCTCCGGCCACCATCAGAACATCTGGCTCCAGCTCAAGTATCTGGGGGATGAACGGGTCCAGTTCCTCGAGACACCTGACTTTGGCGTCGAAGTCTCCGTCCTCACCGGCTGCGTCGGCCGGTTTGTAGTGGATGAAGAAGAAATCGTGCTTGTCCCAGTTGGCCCGCAGGGTATCCACTTCATCGGCGAAGGTGTGGCCCGTGGGGATCACGCTCATGCCGGCCACGGTGGCGAGCCCCCGGTACATGGGGTAGGCGGCGATAGCGGCCGGGTCCAGCCGGTACACCTCGCCCATGGGAGGCAACGACGGCATCCGCGCGAAACCACGGAGCAACAGCATATTGGCCCGCTCTTCCTCGGACATCAACTGCGCCGCCTGTTTCACGAACTCGTTGACGATGTCAGCGGTCTTTTGAGCTTCGGGCTTCAAGGCGGTAACGGCCAGGGCTTTTGCGCCGGTGACCTGTGGGTCGGTCTCCGTAACAAGCTCGGACAGACCCTCACCCCGCAGCCGGAGCACAAAGCGGTAGTCCTGGACCGAGAAGACGTCCACCTGCACCCCTGGAATCTCGATGCGGTCCAGGCGGTCGCAGATGGGTGCGCTGAGTTCGGTGGGGATCCGGCCGGCGCGCCGGTCGGTGAGCAGGCCGTCGCCGTCAACGGTGCAGAAGTTCCCTCTCGCAGCCACGTCACCGGGCGCCAGTTCGACCTCTATCCCCAGGGCTTCCAAAGCTCCGCGGCCGATCTGGTGCTTCAGAGGGTCGTACCCGAATAATGCCAGGTGGCCGGGACCGCTGCCGGGGGCCACGCCGGGCAGGACCGGGGTGGTTAACCCGCAGGCGCTCTTCTGGGCCAGTGCGTCCAGATTGGGCATGTGTGCGGTCTCAAGTTCCGATTTTCCAGTGTCCGGATGGGCCAGTCCGCCCAGACCATCGGCAACCAACAACACTATCTTTGAAGGTGTTTTGGTGTAGCAATCTCTCAGTTCTTCTACATCGATCAAGTTCTAATCCCTCGCCCTACAGCTTATCACCCATTCGGGTGCTTGCCCGTGAGGATCAGGCGTCCGGCAAGGCCGCGATACCGGGCAGCTCTTTGCCCTCTAGAAACTCCAGCGACGCTCCTCCGCCCGTTGAGACGTGGGTCATCTTGTCCATCAATCCCAGTTCTTCCACAGCCTCGGCGGTCGAGCCGCCGCCTACCACCGTTGTCACTCCGCTGAGCCCGGCGATGGCCTCGGCCACGGTGCGGGTGCCTTGGCTGAACTTGGGCATCTCGAAGACTCCCATGGGGCCGTTCCAGATGATGGTCTTGCACTTGCTCAACGCCGCGGCGAAATCCTTCGCCGAACTTGGAGCGATATCCATGATGTACCAGCCGTCTGGGACGTCGCCGACGTGCATGACGTCGGTCTCGCCCGGGTCGGCGGCGAACTCATTGGCGATCACAACGTGCTCGGGTAGATGCACCTTGATGTTAGCTGCTTCCGCTCGCTCCATGATCTTCCGGGCGAAGTCCAGGCGATCTTCCTCGATCCGCGACGCCCCGGTGGAATACCCCATGGCGTTCAAGAAAGTCACACACATTCCTCCGCCGATGAATAGGTAGTCCAAGTCCTCCAACAGGTTATCTAGGAGCAGTATCTTGTCGCTGACCTTGGCCCCGCCCAGCAGCGCCGCCAGGGGCTTTTCCGGAGACTCCAAAGCTTTGCCCAACGCCTCTACTTCCCGCTGGACCAAGAGCCCCATGGCCGAGGGCAGGAACTTGGTGATGCCGTCTGTCGATGCGTGGGCGCGGTGTGCCACGGCGAAGGCGTCCATCACGAAGCAGTCCACCGTGTCGGCCAGTTCGCAGGCGAAAACGCCGTCGTTCTTCTCCTCGCCGGGGTGGAAACGTAGGTTCTCCAGCAGCACCACATCTCCTGGGGACATCTGGGACACGGCCTCGGTCACGACTGGGCCGGTGACCTCGGGCAGGCTCTTCACCGGTAGTCCCAAAAGCATGGCTAGCCGGTCGCCAACCGGGGCCAGGCGAAGCCCTTCGACAACTTCGCCGTTGGGCCGGCCCAGGTGTGAGCAGAGGACGATCTTGCTGCCCTGATCGATCAGGTAATTGATGGTCGGCAACGTGGCCCGCAGGCGTTGGTCGTAGAGGGCGATGCCTTCGATTCCTTGATCGATGGGCACGTTGAAGTCGACCCGGACCAGTACTCTTTTACCCGCCACATCAAGCTGGTCGAGTCTGAGTTTCGCCATCAGCGCCCTCCCGCAGCCGCCCATTGCCCCAAGCTCGCCAGTGCGTCCATCCCCTCCTGCGATACTCCGTCCAGCCCGGCCAAAGCCTTGCCTACCAGCTCTTGGGCCTTGGCCTGGGAGATCTGGCGGGCGCCGGCGCTGTCCAGTATCTCGATCATCTTGGCGATGTCCTCCGACTCCAGGACGCGCTTCATATAGATGGCCCCCAACTCTCTCTTGGTGCTGACACCGGCGGTCTCCAGGGTGTGGACCAATGGAAGGCTCTTCTTCTTATTCAATACGTTGCTGGGGGTCATGCCGTCGCCGTGCTCCCCCCAGAGATCGTCGATGTCCCGGGCGATCTGCCAGGCCATACCCATGCTACGGCCCATGTCCGTAAATCCGGCGCATACCTCGTCCGATGCCCCGGCGGCTAAAGCTGCCGACTCGGCGGAGCAGGACGCGAGAGCCCCGGCCTTACGGGCAACCATGTCCATATAATCGGCGGTGGAGACCAGCATCTGGTCCTGGAATTGAAGGTCCATGTACTGTCCTTCGCATAGCGAAAGGCAAGCCTGGTCGAGGGAGCGCACAGCCCTTAAGACCCGGTCTGCGGGCACGTCATTCTGGGCCAACCGCATCATGGTGGTGCGCCCCAGGGCGTGCAGGCCGTCTCCGGCGTTGATGGCCTGAGCGGGCCCCCAGACCCACCAGATGCTGGGGCGGTCCCCCGGCTCAGCCCGATTTGACTGGACGTCGCCGTGGACCAGGGTGAAGTTGTAGATAAGGTCCACGCTGGCGGCAACGGGGAGGGCGTTTCGAAAATCGACACCCAAAGCGTCGCAGGACGCCAGCGCCAACGCCGACTGAAAACTCAGCGGAGCGGTACCGCTCTTGGGCTGGCCCTGTTGGTCCACCCAACCCATGTGATAACGCAATACGTCGTAAAGAAAGCCCTCTCTGGACTCGAACACGGTCCGGAGTTCATCTTCCAGGGCCTGTCCGTATAGTTCCTGTATCTCGGGAGGCGGAATGGTCTGTCTCCTAGTTCAACGCCGTTTCCCAGGTCTGCAGCACTTGCTCAAAGGGTATCGCTCCTTCTCTCAGGAGCTTGGGCTGTCCGGATGTTATGTCGACCACCGTGGATGCCGTCCCCTGCGGCTCGGGGCCATCAGTAACGATGTAATCGACTATGCCTTCCAACTCGACGGTCAATTCCGACAGGGTCAACAGGTCGGCGCTCCCGCTGATATTGGCGCTGGTGCCGGTTATCGGGCCGCCCAAGCCGTGAATCAACCCGATGGGCGCCGGGTGATCTGGCATCCTGACCGCCACTGTTGGTCCTCCTGCCGTCAGCCGGTCCGGCAGCCCCAGGGCTTTCCGGACCACCAGGGTCAACGCTCCGGGCCAGAACCGCGCTACCAAAGTCTGGGCTTGTGAAGGGATATTTTCAGCCACTCGTTCGACCTGTTCCCAGCCGCTCACCAAGACCGGCAGCGCCAGGCCATCGGGACGGCCTTTGATCGCGAATATCCGGTCTACGGCCGCGGAGTTAAAGGCATCGGCGGCCAGTCCGTATAGGGTGTCCGTGGGAATGGCCACAACGCCGCCATTCTTCAAAGCCCAAACGGCCCGTTCCAGGTTGATCGTTTCCATCTCGCCTTGGGTATCCGCCAGTATCAGCACACGCCTCGATTTGCCAGTCTCCGCGGCGGGCCGAGTATATCACAGCGCTGGGTATCCCAAGGGGTGAAAATCCGCCATATTTTCCCCTGGGCAGGTTGACTTTATGTCGTCCCCAGAAGCTATACTCGCCCATATTCAGCCGGTATAATTATCACACGTTATGTAACGCCGATACGGCGGTCTGGATGCGACGGCCAGGTCGGAGATTCAGGAGGTCAAGCCACGACTAAAAGCAAGTTGCCCCAGGGAAGGCGCGTCGCCACCAGCGATGACCTGGAAGTGTCGGCCTATCTCGAGATCGCCAAAGGACTGGAGGGCGTCGGACCGGATGAAGATGACGGCCAGAAATCGGTGGACGAGGGCATCGTCGTCATCGACTTCGGATCTCAATATAGCCACCTGATCGCCCGCCGCATCCGGGAATTGAAGGTCTACTCCATGATCGCCCAGTCCAAGAGCACCTGGGATTCGGTGAAGCACCTCAATCCCAAGGGAGTGATCCTCTCCGGCGGCCCGGCCAGCGTTTACGAAGAAGGCGCCCCGCAGATTCCTAGCTGGGTCTTTGAGCAGCGCCTGCCGGTCCTGGGCATCTGCTACGGCATGCAGGCGCTGGTCCACCAACTGGGTGGCAAGGTATCCCCAGGCGCCAAGCAAGAATTCGGCTACGCCGTCTTGCACCAGGACGGGCCTGATTCCGAAACAGGGGCAGGTTCGGTCCTGTTCAACGGGCTTCCCACGGAGTTCCAGGTCTGGATGAGCCACGGAGACCGGGTGGAAACCCTACCCCCCGGATTCTCCGGCATGGCCTACACCGAGAACTCGCCGGTGGCGGCCATCGGCAACGGCGAAAACATGTTCGGCATCCAGTTCCACCCTGAAGTTAACCACACACCGCTGGGCCAAGATATCCTGAACAACTTCCTATTCAAGGCCTGCGAATGCAAGGCCGACTGGACGCCCGGCAACGTGGTCCACGACTCCATCAAGAACATCCGGGCACAGGTCGGCGACGGAAAGGTCATCTGCGCCCTCTCCGGCGGAGTGGACTCGGCGGTGACCGCCGGTCTGCTGCACCGAGCCATCGGCGACCAGCTCACCTGCATCTTCGTGAACAACGGCCTGCTCCGGCTGGAAGAGGCGGAGCGGGTACAGGCAACCTTCAAACGCGGCCTGGGCCTGAACCTGACCTATGTGGACGCCACCGACAGGTTCTTGGACAAACTTGAGGGCGTGACCGACCCGGAGATCAAGCGCAAGGTCATCGGCGAGGAATTCATCCGGGTTTTCGAAGACGCGGCCACGGGCCTGGGGCATGTCGATTTCCTGGCCCAGGGCACCCTCTACCCGGACGTGATCGAAAGCGAGTCCCCCGAGAACCGCACCTCCGCCCGGATCAAGACCCACCACAACGTGGGCGGTCTGCCCGAGAACATGAAACTGGAGTTGGTCGAGCCCCTGCGGTACCTGTTCAAGGACGAGGTCCGCGAGGTCGGCTTGGCCCTGGGTCTGCCCAACGAGATGGTCTTCCGGCAGCCCTTTCCCGGCCCTGGCCTGGCCATCCGGGTCATCGGAGAAGTCACCAGGGAAAAGCTGGAGATGGTGCGGAAGTGCGACTGGATCGTCATCGATGAGATTAAAGGCGCGAACCTGTACGGCCAGATATGGCAGAGCTTCGCTGTCCTCAGCGACAGCCGCACGGTGGGCGTGCAGGGCGACTACCGGACCTACGGGTACGTCTGCGCCATCCGGGCCGTCTCCAGCGAGGACGCCATGACCGCCGACTGGGTCCGGCTTCCGTATGATGTCCTAGCCCGCATCTCCAACCGCATCGTCAACGAGGTCCCAGGCGTCAACCGCGTGGTCTACGACATCACCAGCAAACCCCCCGGCACCATCGAATGGGAGTAGGGGAGCGGTTCACGGGCAGGAAAAAGTTGAATTCGAATATTCACCCTCATCCTAACCTTCTCCCTGAAGGGAGAAGGAATTTTTGCGCCTGGTTCTTTGATGTTAGTTCCCTCTCCCGCGCACGGGAGAGGGTTAGGGTGAGGGCGCCCCTCTCAGCCACCACCACATTCATCCCGGAAATCCACTCATGAAGGTACTGATCGTCGGCTCGGGCGGACGCGAGCACGCCTTGGCTTGGCGCATCAAACAGAGCCCCAACCTGACCCAACTGTGGGTGGCAGGCGGGAACGCCGGGACGGCCGAGTTGGCTGAGAATATAGACATCCGCTCCAGCGACATCGACAATCTAATCATCGCGGCGGTGGAGACCGCCGCCGACTTGGTGATCGTGGGGCCTGAAGCGCCGTTGGCGCTGGGATTCGCCGACCAGCTGACCGCGCTGGGCATCCCCGTTTTCGGCCCCAGCATGGCGGCGGCCCAAATCGAAGCCAGCAAAGGGTTCGCCCTGGAACTGATGAAAGACGCCGGCGTACCCTGCCCGGATTTCGCCTCGGTCTCGGACGAAGCCAGCGCCTACGCTTATATAGCGGACCATCCCGGCCCGTTGGTGGTCAAAGCGGACGGGTTGGCCGCAGGCAAAGGGGTCATCATGTGCGATGACTCAGAACAGGCACGGGCGGCGGTAAACCTATGCATGTCGGGCCGGGCCTTTGGAGACGCCGGCGACACCGTCGTCTTGGAAGAATATCTGAGCGGTCCGGAAGTCAGCGTATTCGCGTTCTGCGACGGGGAGCATCTTTCGCCTCTGGTTGCCGCCTGCGATTACAAACGGCTTGAGGACGGCAACCTCGGCCCCAACACCGGGGGCATGGGCAGTTTCGCCCAACCGGAGTTCTGGACCGACGAACTGTCGGCGCAGGTCGAGCACACCATCATGAACCCGGTGCTCCGGGCCATGGCCGAACGCGGCTTTCCTTATAAGGGCGTGCTGTACGCAGGACTGATGCTGACCGAAACCGGACCCAAGGTACTGGAGTTCAATTGCCGTCTGGGCGACCCTGAGACCCAGGTAATAATGCCGCTTCTAGCCTCGGACCCGCTGGAGTTGATGTTGGCTTGCGCTGAGGGAAACCTCGATAAGATTTCCGCCCGTTGGGAGAACAAGAACTATGTGGGCGTGGTCATGGTCTCGGGTGGTTATCCCGACAAATACGAGACGGGATTTGAGATAACGGGCCTAGAATTCGAAGGTCCGGGCGACACCATGGTCTTCCACGCCGGCACCAAGTTGGGCGCCGGTGGCCCGTCCGGACCGCCCCTCACCGCCGGAGGCCGCGTCCTGACCGTGGTCGGCGGCGGGGACACCCTGGAATCCGCCAGGGAACGCGCTTATTCCCGGCTGGAGCAGATCAGCTTCAAAGGGGCCCGGTGGCGGCGGGATATCAGCTCGGCGGCCAACCAAGCGGCCGCACGGCCGACGGGCTAACCCGATGCCGGGGATTCAAGAATTGTTCGTTCTTGCGGAGGACGATCAGCGGCTGAAATCGTACCGGCGCAAGAAGTGGCTGCGGTCCGCGGAATTCCAGGAGTGGCTCCAAGAGGGTGCGCTGCCGGCCCTGACCATGGAACAGGCGCTGGAATTGTACCGGGCGTCAGGCGGCCGGGACGCGGCAGGATTCAAGACGAATACCATCGAAGACATTCGGGACGGTCTCGATTTTCTGCTCTATGATAATATCAAGCTGGAGGGCCGGTTCGACGAATGCGCCGCGCCTGAGGGAGCCTACCGAATGGCGGGCACGGGCAAGGAATTTCCCTCTTATCTCTTGTGCCTGAGCAACCCGGGGCTTTTCGCGGTCTGGAACGCCAATGCTGAGGGTTTGTTGAAGCGGGCAGGTCTGGTCCCAGCGGGCGTCAGGCGGGGACCCATCGGAATCCGGTATCTAGACCTGCTGGAAAGCCTGAACCAGGTACGGGCCCGGTCGGGCCGCCATGATTTCAGGGAGATCGACGAGTTGGCGTATCAGGCAGCCCGGACCAAATCTTCTACTAAGACTGCCGGGGGGGTAATCCGATGACCTGGCGTGAAACACTTGAAGGCTTGAAACAGGACTTGAACGAGGTCCGCGCCCAGCGGCGGAAGCAGGTCGATGAAGATGAGGCCGGGCTCAAGAAGGAGCGTGACGACCTTTCCCGCATGTCCCAGGAACTGGGCGTGGACGGACTGTTGGCTGAGATGAATGCCACCCTTTTGGATGGCAAGGGAGAGATCGAGACGATCGTGGGTTGGGAGTCCAGCGATGATGACCTTGATATCGATCCCGGCATCAGCATGAATGGCGGAGAACCGGACGACGAAGATGACGACACCGATGTCATCACCACCATCTTGTCCTGGGTTGAGGGCGGAGAGATGGAGATCGCCGTTGACCTGGGACTCTCCGAGGGAGGGATATATCTTCAGATCAATGAGATCGAGATCAGGCCGGAGCGGGATGCCCTTGAACAGGGCCTGATCGAAGCCTTTCGGGACGAACTGGAACTATAGATTTTTGAACAACGAAAGACCGCGCGTCCGGACCCATTTGGTAGGCGTCCGGAAACGCCGGTTTGAGCGTGGATAGGAGGTTGTTTTGCCGCTTGTAGGTGTTATTATGGGAAGCGCCTCGGATGAGCCGGTGGTGCAGGATACCATCAAGACCCTGGAAGAGATGGGCATCGACTACGAGACCCGTGTGATGTCGGCCCACCGCACCCCGGAGCGGGTGCACGAATACGCCAAAACGGCCAGAGACCGGGGCATCGAAGTGATCATCGCGGCCGCCGGTGGCTCGGCCGCATTGGGTGGAGCTCTGGCTTCCATGACCACCCTGCCGGTGATCGGAATCCCCCTGGCTTCCAGCGAACTCAAGGGCATCGACGCGTTGATGTCCACAGCCCAGATGCCGCCCGGCATCCCCGTGGCCTGCATGGCGGTGGGGAGTTGGGGCGCCCGGAACGCTGCATACTACGCCGCCCAGATACTGGGCTTAAAGTACGACAAGATAAGGCAGGCTTATGAAGACTACCGGCGCGAACTCCGCGAGCGGTAGGCCGCAACCCGCAGTCCTCACCGACTTCGACGACACCGCCGCGGAGCAGAACGTGGCGGAGATACTGCTCAACCGGTTCGGAAACCCGGACTGGAAGGACGTGCGTCAAAGCTTCCGCGACGGCTACATGGACCTGAAGGAATATCAGGAGATCACCTTCCGCAACATTGAGGCCGACCGCGCCACCATGCAGTCCTACGTTAAGGAGCATGCCAACCTGCGGCCCTACTTCAGGGAGTTGTGGGGCTACTGCCGGGCCAACGGCTTCCCAATGGCCGTGGTCAGCCAAGGGCTGGACTTCTATATCGAGGCGTTGTTGGAGAAGGAAGGGGTCGCCCGTGTGCCTGTTTACGCCGTTGAAACCGAGTTCCACAACGGTTCGATCTCCTTTCATTACAACCACGCCTATCCAGGAAAAGAGAGCCTGGGAAACTCCAAAGGTTTCGTGGTGGAGTCATTCCAAGAACGGGGTTGCCACGTATTTTTCGCCGGTGATGGCCGGTCAGACCTTGAAGCGGCCCGCACGGCGGACGTGATCTTCGCCCACAGCACACTGGCTAAATTCTGCGACGATGAAGGTATCGCCTACCAGCCGTTCGAGGATTTCGCGGGAATGTTGTTGTCCGTTAGGGAATATTCCCAAAACTGGCACGGGGAGGCGGCACTGTGATTGACCGGTACTCCAGGCCCGCCATGAAGCAGGTCTGGTCCGACGAGAATAAATACCTCAAGTGGATGGCGGTACAGATGGCCGTCTGTGAGGCATGGACCGCCGAGGGTGTGATTCCCGAAGCTGACATGGCCAAACTGCGCGGCGCCGAATACAACTACGACCGCATGATGGAGCTATTCGAGACCACCCGCCATGATGTTACAGCCTTCACCACCTCCATCACCGAATCCCTGGGGCCGGAGGGCCGCTGGGTCCACTTGGGCCTGACGTCCAACGACATGTTGGACACCGGGCTCAATATGCAGATGGTTGAGGCCGGCGCGTTGCTGCAGACGGAGATGGACCGGGCCATCGCCGCCCTGACCGAGAAGGCCGTCGAACACAAAGACACGCTGGCCATGGGCCGCACCCACGGAGTGCATGCCGAACCCATGACCATGGGCCTGCGGTTCGCCCTCTGGTGGGACGAGATGCAGCGTCAGAAAGAACGTCTGACCGACGCCGTCGAGGGTCTCCGAGTGGGCATGATCTCCGGCGCGGTGGGCACACACGCCACCGTGCCGCCATCGGTGGAAGAACGGGTCTGCGGCCAACTGGGCCTGAACGTCGCCAAGATTTCCAACCAGATAATCCAGCGCGACAGGCACGCCCATTTCCTAACTACCCTGGCGCTGATCGCAGCCTCTTTGGAGAAATTCGCCACGGAGATCAGGGCGCTGCAACGTACAGAGATACACGAACTGGAAGAGCCCTTCGGCCAGGGCCAGACTGGCTCGTCCTCCATGCCTCACAAACGCAATCCGGAGCTGTCGGAGCGCATCTGCGGTCTCGCGCGTTTGATCCGTGGCAACTCCATTACGGCATTGGAGAACGTGGCCCTCTGGGGAGAACGGGACATCAGCCACTCCTCAGCCGAGCGCATAATCCTGCCCGATTCCTGTCTAGCACTGGACTACATCCTCAGTATCTTTAGCCGCATCATCGAGGGCCTGAGGGTGTTCCCCGACCGGATGATGGAGAACATTGAAAGCAGCCTCGGTCTGATATTCAGCCAGCGGGTGCTGCTGGCCTTGGTGGACAAGGGCGTGGGCAGGGAAGACGCCTACCACATCGTCCAAACCAACGCCGGGCGCAGTTGGGAAGAGAAGAAGGATTTTCGGGACCTGTTGCGGGATGACCCTCAGACCGGAGAACACCTCTCACAGACGGAACTTGACGAATTATTCGATTATGGGTACTACACCCGTTACGTCGACGAGACCTTCGCCAGGTTGGGTCTGATCGAATCGGCTGCAAAAAACACAAGGCCAGAACGGCCGGCGGATGAAGATCATCTAATCTAGACGCGTAAACTGCCCGTGTGGGGCGCGTGAGGAATAAGCCAACATGATAATCGAGACCCAGATGCCCGACATACTCCACCGCGGCAAGGTGAGGGACACCTACGGCTTGGGCGGCGGGCACCTGCTGATGGTCGCCACCGACCGCATCTCCGCGTTCGACGTGGTTTTGCCGACTGGCATCACTGATAAAGGATTGGTCCTGAACCGTATCTCGGCTTTCTGGTTCGACCGCACCAAAGACATCGTGCCCAACCACTTCATCTGCCTGGCCGACACCCCGGAAGCAGCCCAGTACCTGGAGGGCAGCAGCATCGCCGGCAAGGTGTCGGAGGAGGTTGCCCGGCAGGCCATGGTGGTCAAGCGGGCGGAGCGGCTGGACCTGGAGTGCATCGTCAGGGGCTACATCACCGGGTCTGCGTGGTCCGAATATCGGCGCCAGGGCACCGTATCCGGCATGGACGTGGGCAAGGGCCTAGTTGAAGGGCAAAAGTTTTCAGAACCGTTGTTCACGCCCACCACCAAAGCCGAAGTGGGCCACGACGAGAATATGTCTAAACAGGAAGTCCTGGATATGGTCGGGGCCGACATGGCCCGCCAACTCGAAGAGACCAGCAAGGCGGTCTTTAAATGGGCCCATGACTATGCCCGAGAAAGGGACATCATCCTGGCCGACACCAAGATGGAGTTTGGTATCATCGACGGCGAGCTCACGCTGATCGATGAGTTGCTGACTCCGGACTCCAGCCGGTTCTGGGACACCGAGGGATACGCCCCCGGCAAGTCCCAACCCAACTATGACAAACAGTTCGTGCGGGACTGGTTGGACTCCCAGGGTTGGGACCACGAGCCTCCGGCCCCGGCACTGCCCGACGACGTGGTGGCAAAGACGTCCGAGCGTTACCGGGAAGCGTATTACAAACTGACCGGGACCCGACTCTAGAGATAGGTCCCGTCTATTACCAACTGACCTAGGCCCATATCGGAGGACTTCACATTGCCTGTTTCAAGACGCCGCCGCGGGCGGGTTGCCAGATCAGCCCGGACCGGCAACCTGGCCGTAACCAACCGGCGCAAGAAGACTAATAAGCTCTATCTTTTGGCTTCTGTCGTGATCGCCGTTCTGGTGATCGCCAGTTTCGCCTTCGCCAGCGGTATCGGAGGAGGCGGCGGTAGCGCCAGAACAGGGTCCTCCGACTTCTATGTTGAAGGAGTAGGCACCCAGGTCCCCATCCTTGCCGCCGATCACATCGCCGAAGGAGAATCGGCCACCTACAACAGCTCGCCGCCTACTTCCGGTGAACACTGGGGACGCCCCGGGGACCGGGGCCCCGTCCCGTGCGGCTTCTATGATGTGGGGTTGCCCGATGAAAGGGTGGTCCACAATTTGGAGCACGGCAATATCGTAGTCAGCTACAACCTGCCCTTAGAATCCGATGTCGCGGCCTTGCGCGACGCTTTGGACAACATCGGACTGAGCAACGTTTGGGGCGTCGCCCGGGCTTACGATGCGATTCCCGCAGGCCAGGTCGCCCTCAGCGCCTGGGGTATCTTGGATACCATGGCAGGGGTCGACGAAGCGCGGATCGCCCGGTTCTTCGAAGCCTATTCCGGCACCCTGGGACCGGAACTCTTCCCTTGTTAAGACCGTTCACGGAGTCTCGCTAACCGATGTATCAGGCCCGCATATACATTACTCTGAAATCCACGGTGAACGACCCCCAAGGTGTCACCGTGCTCTCCAGCTTACATCGTCTGGGCTTCGAAAACGCCGGAGATGTGAGGGTCGGGAAGTACCTGCTGGTGAACATCGACGAGACCGACCGCGCCAAAGCCGAATCATCAGTCACGGAGATGTGCCAGAAGCTGCTGGCCAACCCAGTCATCGAGGAATTCCGGTTCGACCTGGAAGAGATACCGGCGCCTGCCGCCACTTCTTGAGGCACCGTAATCTCAGGCACATGCAACGGTCGAAACCGATCGGGAGGAAAACGATATGACCACCGGAAGCAATAATACATACGTCTACGCCGGAGCCGAAACCAGCGGCATCTACAGGCTTTCCCCCGGCGCCAGCCAGTGGGAGGAGTTGACCAAGGGACTGCCCGCCGACCCCATGGT
>Ga0208391_1000262_pt1 | contig 29829 bp, 21 predicted proteins | sample Knorr_S23_td_Bot_FD_185612 | JGI IMG/M metagenome (GOLD analysis project Ga0208391, IMG submission 185612) | Marine microbial communities from Southern Atlantic Ocean transect - Knorr_S23_td_Bottom_ad_3770_LV_A (SPAdes) (version 2) | ecosystem: Environmental > Aquatic > Marine > Oceanic | place... | reverse complement strand
GGGTACGGGCTGGATTCGGGCTTTCTTTCCACGACGACTCCGCGGCGGGTTCTGATGCGCATCTGCTCAAACCTTCACCAGATTTACCAGAAAAACAGGCATCTCGGGGAGCGGGATCGCATCCAAAAATACCTCATCAAGCTCGCCAGTTGACGCGCCCCACCCGGTCAAGCGCTTGGCTGCGGGGTCGGTTCGGGAATGAAGCTGGATTGGAACCCAGCCGAAGTGTAGTTGACCAGGTTCTTGATGATCCAGTCGGCGCTGCCGCCCATGTCCCCCTCGTCGTTGAACCAGTCGATCTGATCCATCAGCGTGATCGTCATCACCACTGTTCCTCCGAGGAACGCCCACTTCCAGTTGAGTTCCTCGTCGGTTTTATCCGGGAGCGACCGCTTGAGTTCCTTCTGAAACGCCGTCAGGGAATCGCCGAGGTGTTTTTTCATCAATTGATGGTAGGCGAAATTCGGCTCCATCCGCAGCCAGGCAAAGAGCTTGAGAAAATCCTCGCCCCCTTCGTCGGCATTGTCGCGAAGCCGGATGAACGGCTCGACGTACGCCTTGATGATGTCGTCCATGCCAAGGGGTTGGCCGCCGGCTTCAAGGGCGTATTGACCAAGCAGGTTCAATCGGGCTTGATTGATCGGCACGAGCCGCCGCTCCAAGATGGCGTCGAGAAGGCCGTCCTTGTTTTTGAAATAGTAATGAACCATGGCCATGTTGACGTCCGCCACCTTCATTACTTCACGCAAGGACGTGGCCGTCACGCCGTTTTGGCCGAACAACCTTTCGGCGGTGTTCAGCAGCAAAATGCGGGTTTTTTCACCCTTATTCAGGCCATTACTTTTGTCAGCCATTCAAAAAACAGTCAACTGACTAACTTAAAAAAGGCGAAATGTCACATTTTTTTTCAAAAAAAATCTCGAAAAATCGATTGACACGAATCAATCAGTTGATAGATTTACGCGACTGGCTGCCTTTCGTGAGCGTTTGCGCCGGCGGGAGAAGGTGAGCAAATCCGTTAAGTATGAGCGTGGAATCATGTTTTTGATCCGACAAAGCCGAAGGGCGCTGGGCATCGCAATCGCCCTGATTTGCCTGTTTCCCAGCTTGGCCAAGGGCCAGTTTTTCGAGGAATCTGCAGTGTGGGAGGGAACCGACTCGATCGGCAGGGAAGTCGTCCTGTACGTCTCCCCGGAGGGCCGGTTCTATTCCCGGTACCCGTTGCTGACATCCGCGACCGGTGACGGTCACGGTGTTTGGTCGATCGACTCCGCCGATAACACGATCCGGTTTCGTTCCCTGTCGGGTGAGGTCACCACTTTCCCGGTCGACCTAATTTCCCGAAGGTACACTTTGGCCAAGGGGCAGGAGGGGGCGATCGTCCTGACAGCGGGGGACACGGGGCATCGGCTGACACTCAAGCCGACCGATGACACGCCCGACTTTTTGCCCGAGGAAATCATTGAGTATTCCATCCAAGTTCCGAAAAATGTTTTTTACGATCCGTCCGACCCGGTCGGACACGGGTTGAATCTCGACTCGTGGACGCCGCACGGTGTGATGTTCTCCGACAGCACCGGCGCGGAGATTTCACTTGCGGGAGCGGACAGGGAATTGTTTCGCGTGCAGCGCAACGAGGCAGCCGGACACACGCTGGTTTATCTGGCCCAGCCGCTCCAAGCCAAGGCGGACCAGTCGGGCTACGAGTTGAGCATCGTCCGCCAACCGGGCTTGGCCAAGCGCCCGATCGTGGCCGCCTCGACCGAGCGGTTTTTGATTCATGTGAACCCCGGCGACTCCGTGGTGGGCGGCCTTCCGCCGATCTTTGCGTTGCCGCCGATCTTCCTCGGCCCGGAGCCGGATGCGCCGCTGAAGATCCGGTTTTTCGGGGCAAACAATTACACCTTGTCGGTGGAGGACTCAGCCGACTTGGCCAACTGGAAAACAGTCGGGAGCCTCGACGGCGAGGGGGAAACCGTCGAGTGGATCGACTCCCGCAATAACCGGCCCAGTGCGTTGTATTACCGCATTCGGTTGGCCCCGAAGGAGTTGGCTTCGCCGGGCGTGTTCGATTTCAGCGGAGGCAAGCCACTCGATCCCGGCAGCAAACTGGCACAAGACCTGGCCAAGACCGTGCTGGCGCGGTTAAATATCGATGGGCGCAACGTCACGGGGACGACCGTGGAATCCGTCGTCCGGTTGTTGCCGCCTATTTTCGGCCCCCAATATCTGGTTGAGTTGCGCGGCAACAATGAACAGCAACAGCCGGTTTCGGTTTACGCCGAACTCGCTGAGGCCGGCGTTCAAAAAACGCATTTCGTGACGAAGCTGAACGTGGACGATCGGTGGGAGATGCTTCGTCGCATGGAGTCGATCGAGTTGGATGACGGCTTGGCCCTTGCGCCGAATTCTCCCAATGCGGATCGGTCCGCCACGTTCGCGGAGTTCGCGTTGGCCGATCTGAATGAGCGCACCGGAAAAAACTGGTCACTGGTTGAAGTGATTTCAAACAACGAGACAGGAGCAGCGATGGACCACTTGGTCTTGAGCCTAGAGACGCCGGAAGGCGAGACGGCGACGGTGTTTGTTGAAGTGGGGATTGACTTGGAGACAAACCAAAGTGAAGTGCTCACAGCATTCACGCAGTCGGAACTGGGCGTCACGGTCATCCCGGTCGAGTCAGGCACCCCGCCCGAGTCCGGTGACGCGGCTGCTCCGTTCGTGATGCCGGGACAAGTCGAGTTGAGCCTGGTGAAGCCGGATTCCCCCTTGGCCAAGCGCTTGGCCGGGTTCGTCCTTGGCCAGGAACCGGCAACCAAGGCCGGCTTGAAACTGAACCGAATCGTTGCAGTCACCCAAGCCGAGGCAACGGACTCCACATCCTATTTCGTCGAACTGCTTGCCACGACGAAGACCGGGGAAACGGTGCTGGCCCAAGCCCACGTGAACGAACTGAATGACGGGAAGCTTGGGCTGCTCAGCCTCGGGATTACGGCTGGAGATTAAAATGGCGGCGATGGGATCAGCTTTTTGGGGCATGTTAACAGTAGAGAACACACCAGAAAACACAGGCCGCGCCCGCCAAGAGCGGGCGCGGCTGGCCCTCAAAAACGGGCAGAAAATTAACGCAAAAAAAATGCAAAAAACAGGTTGACAAATCAATCAATCAGTTGATAGGTTTACTTCTGTTCGAGTTATCGACCTTTATTTCGAAAAAAACAGTTGAAAATCAATGAGATGGTTCACCTTCAAAAGAAACTAAAAATGAGTAAACACACATCATTCAGCAGGGATAGTCACAATTCGCCGGTCATTCCACGCCTTGACGCCTTGGCCAAGCGGGTGTCTGATTGGCATCCGTCTTTAACTGGGAAGGGGCTGTTTCAACGGGTTGGTATTATGAATCGTTTGCATCACTTCAAGTCTTTGTGCCGGGGGATTCCGGCGTTGGCGTTGGTTTCCGGGTTGCTGTTTGGCATGCCGGGGGTGGTACCGGTTTCCACCGGGTTGGCCGCGCCGGAGGTTGCCCGGCCGGAGATCATCAGCATTCAGTTGGAAGTCAGCGAGGTGGTGGTCACAGTACGCGTGCCGAAGGGCATCACGAAAGTCACGCTGGAGGGACGCTCCCGGCTGGGCAGCGGCAACTGGGCACCGCGTGCGATCAAGCGGGTGGATGGCAGTGGCGGGTTGCTGGTGATCCGGATTGCCTACTCGAAGGCCAACGAAATCCTTCGCGTTCGAGGGGATGCCGAGGAGGAACTGCCGGCAGCGTTTTACAAGGGAACCACTGATTTCAACGGCCAAAAAGATGATAGCGGAGGACTACTCGTGGCGGATGGAGGAGCTCCTCCCGGTCGCGGAAACGAATTCGATTCTGTGGCCGATACCGAGGATGCCAGCAAAGATTCCGGTGATGCCACTCGCGATGTCGTCGAGTCGGACATCTGGAGCATCCACAATGACACGCTTTATTTCTTCAACACACTGCGCGGCCTGCAGGTGATCGATCTGAAGGACAAAAGCAACCCGGTCATTCGCGGCGTGCTGCCGATGCCGGCCGCCGGCGAGCAGATGTACACGCTCGGCGATGACCATGTGATTTTGCTCGCCCGCGACGGCTGCAACTGGTGGGGCAACAACGCCGAGAGCCAGGCGATCATCGTCAACGTCACCGGCGACACGCCGGTCGTCGTCGCCAGCGTGCCGGTGAAGGGTTACATTCGCGAAAGCCGCCTCGTTGGCACCGCGCTGTACATCGCATCGCAAACGTATATCACGACGGAAGCCATCAATCCCACGACGGGCGACAGGTACACGCGATGGGAGCACGGAACGCAGGTGTCGGCGTTTGACCTGAAAAATCCGGCCAAGCCGGTCGCGCGCGAAACGCTTTTTTACAGCGGCTACAACAATGATATTTATGCGACGGACAAATTCCTGTTCGTCTCCACTGCGGTGCCAAAAGAGTATTACAAAACCGATTTGCGGAGCATCGACATCTCCGCGCCGGACGGCACGATGAAAGAGATGGCCACCATCCGCACCGCCGGGCGTGTGGCGGACAAGTTCAAAATGCGCCTGAGCGGCGACACGCTCACTGTGATTTCGGAGGCGTTCAACCGCAACAGTAGTGACAACCGCAACCGCTGGCAGACCACGCTCGAGACGTTCAGCTTGGCCAATGCGCGCAAGCCAAGGGCGCTCGGCAAGCTGAGCTTGGCCAAGGGCGAGAGGTTGTTCGCCACGCGCTTCGACGCGGACCGGGTGTACATCGTGACTTACGAGCGGATCGATCCGCTGTGGATTGTTGACCTGTCCGACCCGCGCAAGCCGGAGATCAAGGGCGAACTCGAAGTGCCAGGCTGGTCCACTTATATCCAGCCGCTGGGCGACCGCTTGGTTTCGATCGGCGTGGACGACACGGACAACTCCCGCCGTGTCGCCGTGTCGTTGTTCGACGTGAGCGACATCACCAAGCCGAAGCTGTTCGACAAGGTGACGATGGGCGACCGCTGGTCGTGGAGCGAGGCGCAGTACGACGAGAAGGCCTTCACCGTGCTGCCGCACGCCGGGTTGATCCTCGTGCCGTATCAGGGCCACGAAGATGGCGGCTACGTCAAAAACGTCCAGATCATCGACCTAAACGAAAAGACGCTGAAGAAACGCGGCGTCATCGAGCACGCGCTGCAACCGCGCCGCGCCACCGAGTATCAGGATTTCATCCTGTCGATCTCCGGCAAGGAACTGCTCACGGTGGATGCGACCGATCGCGACAACCCGGTCGTGAAGAGCGAGGTCGAGTTGGCGTGGACGGTCGACCAGGTCATCCCGACGGGCGACTATCTGTTGCAGTTGGCCAAGGGCTCCAACTGGTACTTCGGCGAGCAGGGCGGGCCGTCCATTCGGGTGGCGTCGCAGGACGATCCCGATGCTGCGCTGGGCCGCGTGGTGTTGCCGGAGACCGCGTACCTCTCAGGCGCTTCGGTGAACGGCGACAAGCTGTACCTGTTGCAAACGCAGGCATTCCAGTCGGCCAACCCCAAGCCGGTTCCGGAGAAACCTGAGGAGGGTGACGGCGATGATGATGAGGAGAAGCCTGAGCCGGAAGAGCTCAATCCCAACGTTTTCCTGACGGTGATCGACTTGGCCAATCTGCCGGAGTTGACGGTGCTGGGTGAACTGGCCCTGGTCGACGAGCAGATGGGCTGGAGCAACGAGTTCAAGGCCAATTGGCCAAGCGAGGGCAAACTGCTCTGGTCCAATGCCGGGGGGTACCGGTACTGGGGTTGGCGCGGAGGGCCGATGATCGATGATGTTGCCGGCGATTCCATTTGGCCCGGCTACTATGGCGGGACCGCTGGGCAGTTGCTCTGCTTCGATGTCGGGGACGCCGTTAAGCCGAGCTTGGCCTCGTCCGTCAACCTCTCGGTGGAACAGAGTGAGGATGGCAAAAACAAATACGCCAATCGTTGGAACTTCAGCGAGGCGATCCTCAATGACAACGGCCTGGTTTACTTGAGCAGCCAGCATACGGAGTACATTGAGTTGGAGCCGGAGGAAGATCCTAAGCCTGATCCCGAACCTGATCCCGGTGAGATCGAGCCGATCGATCCGGAGAGCGATCTTGGCCGGGCGTTGGTCAAGGCGGCGATTGCTCAACTCGAGGATGCTGACCTCGAGTTGGTGGATGTGATCGCTTTGGATCGGGTTAAGCTGGAGGATAGCGAATTCATTGAGGTGGTTCTTCACGCCGAGGATGCGGAGGGGAACAAGGTGAAGGTGCTGGCCGAAGTGGAGCAGGCCGATGACGGAAGCTTTGAGATACTCAACGTTGACATAGCGCCGATCGATAAGCCCAAGCCGAAACCAAATCCACAGCCTCGAGGGTACTGGATCACCAGCTATGAACTGCACGTGGTTGATTATACCGACATGTTCAATCCGGTGGTACGCGAGCCGGCATCGATTCCCGGGACACTGATCGGTACGTCGCACAGTGGCGCGCTGCTTTACACACAGGGATCGCATTGGGACGAGGAACACAAATGGGACGGCAACTGGCTCGACGCCAGTTCGTACGACGGCCTCGAGGCGTACCTTGTCGACTCGATTGAGCAACCCCGTTATTGGCCCCAATCGTACAGGGTCACTGATGATGGCACGCTTTATCTGACCTTTTCCGAGCTCGAAAAAGTTGAACCCACCGAGGGCGGCCAGGAGCAGCACATCTGGACCTATTATATGCAATCCCTCGCACTCGACGAGACCGCCAAGTTCGCCTTGCTGGATGAGATCGAGCTGGAGACCGGCATCCAGCAGCTCGCAGACATCGGCGGACGACTCGTGGGGCAGGACAACCAGCGCACGCTGTACCTGTTTGACACCATGAATCCTGCGTCACTCTCCGTCGCGGGGCAGGGTGAATTGGATGGCTGCCTGTGGTTTAACCTGGGCGGTGCCGCTGGTGACGTCGAGTCCGGCCTGTGGCTGCCGCTTGGCAACTATGGCGCGGTGAAGATAGACTGGGAGGAGTAGCCCAAGCGCTTGGCCAAGCGGAAGGTGGCGACGGCTGCCCCAGCCGTCCGCACGAATTCAAAACTGCCGGCTCGGAGAGCCAGCCCACCCGTGTTCACTCGCCGTCCCTGAGTTGCTCCTCGATGTACGGCAGGTACACCGCCCGGATGTGCCGCGCCAAGTCCTGCGCGATTTTTTCGGAGCGATGCGCCACGAGACCGTTCTCCGATTCGTTCTCAGTTGTCTTGGGGTCGTCCGGCGGTGACACCCGTTCGAAGTAGCGCTTGGCCTCCGCATACTCCCCGATGTGCATCTTGTGCCAGCCCACGTTGGCCACAGTCAGGTAGCCGTTGGGGTCGAGTTTTTCGGCCTCGGCAAAATATTTCCCGGCCTCGTCCGCTTGGCCAAGCTCATCCAGCGCCATGCCGAGGCGTGCGTGCGAATACGCGTCATACCGGTTCAGCGTGATGGCTTCCTTCAGCCAAAAAGCCGCTTTTTTCAGCTCGACCTTTCTCGCCGCCCGGCTTGACTCCATGGCCCTGCGCCGGTGGATTTCCCCCAGCATCCCGGCCGTCTCGAAGTTGGTCGGCTCAATCTCCAGTGCATTTCTGAGGCTCTCAACCTGCTTGGGAAACGACTCGGCCGACCGGGATGCCTCGAGCCGGGCGTGCTCTTGCGCCTGTTGTATTGCCTGTTGAACAAGCAAGCCCGACACACCGCAAACCAACACGGTCAGGAGCAGTCGCACCGGCATCCGCACCGCCACCCAGTATCGCTCAGTGGCGAACCTGATGTACGCCGTCAACAACGCCGCCAGCGTGGCGGCCAGCATGGCGTTGGAGGGAATGTGCAGGTTGAAATCGACAAACGAGTGCAACGCGATCGAGCCCAGCCCGATCGTGCTGCCCAGCACGAACGTCGCGCGGTTGCTGGTCTTGGCCGAGAGATCTCTGGAAGTGCGCTGCGAGTATTTCCAACTCTTGATAATCCCGGAAACCATCGTTCCCAACATCAACCCGGCCAGCAGCATGCCGGCCAGTCCCCAGTCCACCAGCGTGTTGAGATAATCGTTGTGCACCCTCACCGGTCGCGACTGCAGCCGCTCCGGCCGATACTCCGGGAAGCGGTGATCGAAATGCCCCGGCCCGACGCCCAGCAGCTTTTCCTCCTTCCACACATCGACCGCCGCGCCCCACAATTCAGCCCGCGAGCCGACGTGTCCCGACGTGCCCGGCTGGTTGATGTTCCGCAGCCGGTCCTGTGCGAAGTCTGATTTCAGCAAAAACGCCCCGATAAGCCCGAACACGATGCAACTCAGCAGGATGCCCCGCAGTCGAAACTGTCTCCGCCAGCCGAGGACGCCGATAACGGCGGCCAAGGCCAGACTGGTCGAGGCCCAGCCGCCGCGCGACATGCTTACCGCTACGCCGCCCAGCAACAACAAGGCCGAGTAGCCGAGCAGGATGCGCATCGGTTGGCTGATGCGGCCGGTCAGCACCGACGCGAGGCAAAGCGGCAGCAGCATCCCGAGGAAGCCGGCGAAATGGTTTGGGTTGATGAATGTTCCGGAGCCGCGCCCCTTGTACTGCTCCGGCCGGGTGAAGTGCCAGACATGATCCACCCCGGCAATCACCTGCACGATGCCGTAAATGGCGATCGCCACGCCGGTAAACACCAGCACGTACAGCGCAAGCTGCGTCCAGTCCGACTTGTGCAGATTGTTCAGCACCACGAAAAACAGCAGCGCATAAACCAGCAGGCGCAGCACCTCGGTGCGTGCCGTGTACTCGACATCCGCCCGGAGATAATGAAACAGCGCGTAACCAAGAAAGAGCAGGAGACACCCGCCGACCGGCGGAAAAAGCAGGCGATTGCGGCGTGGCTCAAGCCATATGCGGGCCATCCAAAGAATGCCCGCAGCGGCCACCAGCAACTCCACCACGACAAACTCAGGCGGCCGGACCGCCCCGGTGGCCAGCGCCGAAAAAACGAGCGCCGCCAGCACCAGCCCAACGATCCCCTTCTCACAAAAGCTGTCCAGCGTTTTCCGATTCACAAGACCGCAATTTTAACGGGGAAACACCAGTTTGTAAACGCCGGGGATCAATGTTTCTTTTGCGGCAGCGGGATGTGCTTGGCGAAAAAACGATCCATCATCGCCTGGCAGTAGTCGTTGACCGGCTTGGCCAGGTCCATCGTGTGTGGCCAGCCGTCGAGCCGGCCGTAGGCGTGGGGGATCTTCAATCGCTTGAGATGCGCCGCCAGCGCGTCCGCTTGGCCAATGGGCACAAGCTCATCGATCGTCCCGTGCAGGATCAGCGTGGGCGGGTCGGTTTTGTCCAAATGAAATCGCGGCGACGATTGCCGGTACAACTCCGGCGCCTCGTCGATGGATTTGCCCTGGAGAAAGTTGCTCACCGAGTCGCTGTCCTTTGCAATCTGGGTCGTCATGTCGTACACGCCGTAAATGTTGACGACCGCACTGACGCGGCTGCTGACACCCTTGTTGCCACTGTCGCCCTCGAGTCCGGGATCATCCGAGTAGCCGAGCATCATCGAGAGATGCCCGCCCGCCGAGCCGCCGATCACGGCGATTTGCGCGGGGTCGATGTTGTATTTTTTGGCGTTGGCCCGGAGCCAGCGGACGGCGCACTTGCAGTCCTGCACCGCCGCCGGGAACGGCGCCTGGCCGACCAGCCGGTAACTGGCCGTGGCCACCACGTACCCCTTTTTGGCGTACGCCGCCGTGTAGAAATGGTAGTCCTGCCGCTTGCCGCTCTTCCACGCGCCGCCGTGGATGAAGAGCAGCGCCGGCACCGGCTTGGTGATTTTCGCCGGCCGGTACAGGTCGAGCTGCAGCGAGTGGCCGCCGGCGTTTCCGTACTCGATGTCCTTCTCCAGCACGACGCCATCCGGCAGCGGCACATCCCGCTCGACGATCTCCAGTTTCCCGTTGCCAAATGCCGCCAAAATCTCCAGCCGCGTCTTGTAGCCGGGAGGCGGCGTTGGGGCATTCTGCGACTTCGTTTCCGCACCGACAAAAACCGAACCCACGGTCAAGCCGCAGACAAAACTGATCCAACGCAATCGAGTATTCATCACTGAGGGGTTATACGCGTCATCACCCAAAAAAGTCACGCTTACTCCACACTCCAGTTTTTACACTCAATTGACGAAGAAACCGCTTCGGGTCAAGCTTGCCCAAGTGCTGTGAATTGGTTTCTCCACCAGATTCGTTTCGTTGTCCTGCTCGTCGCTTGGCCAAGCGCTTCGGCGCAGGAGATCGAGTGGCCGGCGGCTCCTGAGCAGACGGTTTGGCTGGCGGCGGCGCACGGGTCGTTCGGCGATGGCCAGGCCGCAGTCGAGCCAATCGACGCCTCGTCGGCGACGAAGCTTGGCCAAGCGCTCGAGCGCCTGGCCAAGGAACACGGTTTTTACGGCGACGGATTGGTGCTGCGGTTTTTACCGGGCGAATACGAGACGCACGGCATCCGGGTACGCCCGCGCTGGCATGTGATCGGTGCCGGCATCGGCAAAACAACCCTCAAGCTAGTGCCGGGCGCGCAGCACCGGAAAATCAAGTCGGCCTATCACAGCGTCATCAGCGGCGGCTGGGGGCCGCAGCGCCCGGCCGGGCGGGACTTCGACAACCTGCGGGTTGCCGACGTGTCGCTCGACTGCAATTGGCGCGGCATGAAAGCGGCGCTCGGGCCGATCCTCAAAAAAGTCGCCGGAGTCGATTTGCTGGCCAAGGAGGCGCTGGTCGAGCGGGTGCGGGTGAGCGGCTTTGGCGCGCAGGGCGGACGGCCGTCGTGGCGCGAGGTGTTCCCGATCCGCGTGATCTCCGGCATGGGCGACGGCGCAAACCTGTCGGGCTACCGCGACGCGGTCATCGAGATTCGCCACTGCATCGTCGAGGGCTTAGTCCGGGGGCCAAGCGCCGGAACGGCTTGGCCGTACTGCACCGGCATCATGGTCAGCCACCGGGGTGCGGACTTGGCCAACGGCACGGTCAACGTGCGAGTGCATCACAACGAAATCCGAAATGTCACCAACGGCATCGCGCTGGGCGGGGCGTTTTTGCAGCGGGCGGAGTTTTTTGAAAACACGGTGACGAACTGCGGCATCGGTTTCAACTTCGACACCGGCGGCAACCGGGGCGTGGTGATCCGCGACAACCGTTTCACCGGCTGCATCGGTGGCGGGAGTGTCAACGACGGGAGGGCATTCGTAATTCGGGACAACACGTTTCGTTTGATCGCGCCGGGCGAACCGCGATTTGCGTGGTGGCACAACGGGCTGCGGCTTTGGGATCACACGCGCGGCATTTTGGTGGAGGGCAACCGGTTTGTTTTCGACGGCGAATCGAAGCCGCGCGCGCGCGGAATCCTGCTGCACGGCAAAAGCGTCGGCATGCGGACATTCAAAAACGAGGCCGGCGATTGGCAGCGTGAAATCGACCCAAACCGTTTCCGCAATAACAGCTACTCCGGCTTGCTGCCGAACCTAGCCGGGCCACAAAAACCGGGCCAACCGATGCACCTGCTCGTCGGCGACCAAGCGGTTCACCTGACCGGCGAAGGAGACGCCGTGCAATTCACATGGCCCGGCGACTAAACCGAGTCAGTCGCCGATCGTGCCGTTGGGGAGTGTTGCCTTTTGAAGGATGATGCCTTCGTGATCGGCCGGGGTGAAGCCGATGGCGTTTCGGAGGTTGGCTTGGGTCAGGTTGGCTCCGGCGAGTTTGATATTTCGCAGGTCGGCTCCGGTGAAATTGCACTTGGCCAAGTTTCGGTTTTGCAACTCAACGCCGCGTAAGTCCCATCCCGAAAAATCGCGACCGGCCAAGGCCACTTCCGGCGCGCCATCGACGTACAATTGAATGAGCAACCGGCGGGCGGGTGAGTCGGTTTTCACAGTGCCGTCCGGCAGGGTGGTGTTGTGGAAAATCGTCTCGGGGAAGTGATGCCACGGCGCGATCGTTGCGCCGATGAGATCGGCGTCGGTGAAGTTAACGCTGCCGAGCACTGCCTCGGCGAGATTCGCTCCGGTGAGTGTTGCACCGGTAAGGTCCGCGCCGTCGAACTTGGCCAAGGCGAGGTCGGCGTTGGCCAGGTTCGCTCCACGCAGATTCGCGCCACGGAGGTCGGCGGCGACCAAATTTCGCCCGGCCAAGTTGGCCTTCGGCAGGATGACCTGCGATCGGACGCGAAAATATCGCGGCCCGGCAGAGGGTTCAATTGTGCGGTTGACGGTGACCGGCTTGGGCCGGAGCCCACCGGCTTTCGTTTGGCCAAGCGGCTGCCAATGAATGAGATCGGCCGATATTTCAAGTTGGGTGTCGGGGATGATCGAAATTGATCCGGGCCGGGTGACCGGCACGGTTTTCCACGATAATATCAGAGGGTCGGTCTGCTCGACGGTCAGTCGAAGGTCGGCCGCTTGGCCAAGCGCGGAGCAAAAAAGCGTCGCTATCAAAAAAACAAATCCCTCCCGGCTTGGCCAAGGAGGGATTCGGGAAAGTTTTTTTTGCCGGTCAGATGACCTCATGCAGCGGTTGGGCGTTGTTCTCGACCAAATAATGCGGCCGGCCGTTGAGGTCTTTAACGGTAGTCGAGTTCGGGTCGATGCCCAAGGCGTGATACAGCGTGGCGTGCACTTCAGCAAAGGTCACCGGGCGTTCGCTGGCTTCGCCGCCAAGGCGATCGGTGGCGCCGATCACCTGGCCATGGTTCAGGCCACCGCAGGCGAGCAACGCCATGGAGACGCGCGGCCAGTGATCGCGGCCGGCGTCCTTGTTGATGGTCGGCGTGCGGCCGAACTCACCCCAGCAAACGACGGCGACATCCTTGTCCATGCCACGTTGGTGCAAATCCTCGACGAGTGCAGTGAGACCTTGGTCAAGCATTGGGAAGTCTTCACGGCCACGGTTGAAGTTGCCGCCGTGCCAATCCCAACGGCTAAATGAAAGAGACACGCAGCGGACACCAACCTCGACCAAGCGGCGGGCCAGCAGGAAGTGGTCGAGTAACTTGGGAGCGCCGTCGGATTGCAGCTTGGCCGTGCCACGGCCGTAACGGTCACGCAACTTCACGTCTTCTTTTTCGAGGTCGAGTGCTTCAGCGAGTTTGCCGGATGTGAGCATGCCGAACGCCTGTTGGTTGTAGGCGTCCATGCCCTCAATCAGGCCGGAGTTATCGACGTCGCGTCGGAGTTGGTCGAAGCTTTGCAGGAGTTTTTTGCGGTCACTTAATCGCTCGAGCGTGATGCCATTGAGTGTCATGTCCTCCTTGCCTTCAGCAGAGGGCCGGAACGCTGCATGAGCCGGGCCGAGGAAGCCGGACTTACCGGGATCACTCCATTGGATGTGGCCGGTCTTGGGCGAGAGTCCGACAAAGGGCGGGGAGTCCGGGTTGACCTGGCCCCTAAGCTTGGACAGGATCGAGCCAATGCTGGGCCAGCCGCCGGGAGGTTGGTTGCGGGGGGCACGGCCGGTCATGCACTGTTCGGCATCGTGTCCGCCAGTGGCACCGACTACAGAGCGGATGACGGTGAACTTGTCCATCATCCTGGCCATGCGCGGGAACTCCTCGCAGATTTGCAGGCCGGGAACGTTGGTGGAGATGGGCTTGAACTCGCCCCGGATTTCCCGTGGTGCCTCCATCTTCAGGTCGAACATATCCTGATGCGGCGGACCGCCCGGCAGGAAAAGATTGATGACCGCCTTGTGCGAGGAACCGATGCCAGCCTTGGCCTCGGCTTCGAGGATGTTGGCCATGGTGAGGCCGCCGATGCCCATGGCACCGATCCGGATGAAGTCACGCCGGGCGATTCCATCGCAGAACTCGCCGCAGCCCCTGCCACCTGCACTGATTTTCAACATGATTGGTCTCCTTCGTCATAAGACCTCCGGCACATCCGGAAGCCCGTGTTTTTGGAAAAGGTGCCTATTGGTAGAGGTTAGTCAACTAGAAAAGAATTTTTTTTGCACAGAATCAAAGCGAGCATAACGTAATGATGTCGCGTTGAAATGGTTAATCGTTATTAAGCCCATTATGGTCGACACTGATCCACGACGTATTGACCGAACGCAGAGCACTTGGTTTCTGTGGCGCCCTCCATGAGCCATGGTCGGTGGGACTCATCGGGAGCATATCCGGGGTTTCAGTTTAAAATTACTGATTTCGTCTATTTTCCGCAGGCTTTGTGCCGTTCTCGTCACCTAGTGAGGTGGCGGACTCGAAGTTGCTGGACTCGCTCTTCATTCGGAATTTGTAGGTTTTCCAGAACATCCGGGCGTCAAAATTTGCGGACACGATTTCGTCTACCCACGTGTCACTGGCCAATCGTTTTTCGGAAACGGAAATGTTAATCGCATTCACTGCTCCGACCAAACCACCCAGGAAAGTGACTGGTTTCTTTAATTTTGCGTCTATTCTGGCGATATGAAACTCTTCCTTATCCACCCACAACTTGGCGTCGAACTGGTTCATGAAGCGGTTAATGGTTTTGCTCTTGAGTTTGTGGTCTGTATTTGGCCGCAGTTGAATGACGTAGGCCGGGCGAGCATTGACTGATTCCACGCCTACCAGGATGGGTATGAATTTTTCCTGGTACAATTCCACGTTCTTCGTGACCAGGTTTTCACCTATATTGGTGCCGCCTGCTTTTTTACGCGCCAAGTATCGGCGTTGTCGTTCACGGTTCCTGGCTTGTTCACGGGCGACCTGCCGGTGGCTTGCCGGCTTGCCATCCACGCTGATCAGTTCCTGCTCACGTCTGTCGGTGTATGCGCGGTAGGTCTTGGTGTAGCTCTTTCGGATCTTTCCCTTTGAGCCAAGATCTTTGATGGTGGCTTGTCGTAAAAAAGAAAATACGGTTTCGCCCATGCCGTTGCGCTTTGCTGCTTCACGGGCCTTTTCTATGATTTGCCGTGCCGTCCACTCGGGCCGATCGGCCTTGAGCTTGTCTTCAGCGGTGTTTGCGGTTTGGCCGAGAATGAGGACGGCAACCAAAAGTCGACCCAGGGTCAAACCTTGGTAGCGGGCTGCATGGTCAAACCGTGAACTCTCCCATTTCATTCGCAAAACCTCCCTAAGATACACCTTGGTAAGCAGCAAGGTTACTTCTAACTCGTGTCGCTGTTATTGAACCCGATGTCGCGGTTGAAGGGGCTGGGCTTGTCGTAACCCTCGACGTTCGGGAAATGCATGACGGTGCCGATCGCCCCCCACGGGATCATTGCCGAGGCATCGACCTCTTGCATCGACTCGGGGATCCACAGGTTGGATTCTTCACCCACTCGCACCGGCAGCTCGAAGTCGGGGAACTGCACCCATAGGCCGGTCTCGTCATAGCCCAGCACCTTGGCGAAAAACTTTTGCTGCGTGATCCCGACCGGCTCCAGAATCTCCGGCGTCTTCAGCACCACCAGCACCACGTCGTTGATGGCGTGGGCGATGGTCATCATCATTTTGTCACTCATGGTTGTCTGGTTTCGCGAACGGCGGCGACCCTAGCCCCGCCGCCCTCGCGCTGCAACGCAAACCTTGGCCAACCGCTGGCGTTGGGGCTATAACGCCGCCGTGCCGAAACGCGCCGAAGCCGCTCAACTTATCGCTGCCGCCGCCGAGCTGCGCGATGCCGTCAACCGACTGGCCTTTTTGCCGCCGGTAGAGTTCGTTTACAACCCGCTCGACTATGCTTGGGCGGCGCACGAGCAGTTTCTCAGCCGCTACGGCGGCGGGGCCAAGCGCGCGATTTTTCTCGGCATGAACCCCGGGCCGTTTGGCATGGCGCAGGTCGGCGTGCCGTTCGGCGAGGTGGCCGCTGTTCGCGACTGGCTACGCATCGACGCGCCCATCGGCAAGCCGGCCAAAGAGCATCCCAAGCGCCCCGTGCTGGGCCTTGACTGCCCGCGCAGCGAGGTGAGTGGCCGCCGGTTTTGGGGGTTTTTCGCCGAGAAATTTGGCCAACCGGAGGCCTTCTTCGCCGGGCATTTCGTCGTGAACTACTGCCCGTTGGCCTTCCTCGAGGACACCGGCCGCAACCGCACGCCGGACAAGCTGCCTGCCGGCGAGACCCGGCCGCTTGAGGAAATCTGCAACGCGCACTTGGCTAGGGTCGTGGCGATTTTGCAGCCGGAATGGCTCGTGGCCGTCGGCGGGTTCGCCGAGAAAAAAGCGCGCGAAGTGCTTGGCCAAGCGGACGTAAAAATCGGCCGCATCCTGCACCCCAGCCCGGCCAGCCCCGCCGCCAACCGTGGCTGGGCCGAACAGGCGGAAAAACAACTCAAGGAGCAGGGCATCTGGGGGTGAAGTTTTTAGTTTTCAGTTTGAAAACGGGACACGGATTTCACGGATGAGCAAGGATTTGAAGAACTGAAAACTTTTTTGAGCCACGAAAGACTCGAAAGAACACGGCTCTGCGTTTAATTCAAAGAATGAATCCGTGAAAATCCGTGTCTTAATTTTGAAGAACCGGGAGCCGCGAACCAATCTTAAAACTTGAAACTTGAAACTTTAAAAAATACATTGAGCGCGGTTATGTTTGAGGACATCGAGGATCAATTGAAAGCTGCTGCGGAACAAATCGTTCATCTCCGGAGGTATCTTTGACGTTCCCAAGGCACAAAACCGCTTGACGGAAATCGAGGGGGAGATGTCTCAGGACAATTTCTGGGACAATCGCAGCTACGCCCAAAAACTCGTCGCCGAGTCGTCGTCGATTAAGCGCCGCATCGATCCGTTGCTCAAGGCCGAGACGCAGCACGCCGACATGAGGACGATGCTCGAGCTGGCCGATGGCGAGGACGAGGCCACGCAGAAGGACATCCAGTCCGAGTTGGCGGCCGACTTGGCCAGGTTCACCGGGCGTCTCCAGGCGCTCGAGCTGGAGCTGATGCTCGACGGGCCGCACGACCACAGCAACTGCATCTTCTCCATCAACGCAGGCGCCGGCGGTACCGAGTCGTGCGACTGGGCCAACATGCTCCTGCGCATGTACCAGCGCTGGGGCGAGGAACGCGGCTGGCAGGTCGAGATTAGCGAACTGCTCTCGGGCGAAGTCGCCGGCATCAAGAGCGCCACGCTACTGATCACCGGCGAGAATGCCTACGGCTTTTGCAAGGCCGAGCGTGGTGTGCACCGGCTTGTGCGCATCTCGCCGTTTGATTCGAACAAGCGTCGGCACACCAGTTTCGCCAGTGTCGATGTCATCGCCGAGATCGAGGAGAGTGAGCAGGAGGAACTGCCGCCGGCCGAGTTCGAGGTTGGCACATTCCGCTCCGGCGGCAAGGGCGGGCAGAATGTCAACAAGGTGGAGACGGCGGTGCGCATCCGGCACATTCCGACCGGGCTGGTGGTCGCCTGCCAAAACCAGCGTTCGCAGCACCAAAACCGCGCGACCGCCATGAACATTCTCATGGCCAAGATTACCGCGCGGCGCGAGGACGAGCAGAGGTCCGAGCTGGAGAAATTCTACGGCGACAAGGGGAGCATCTCGTGGGGGAACCAGATTCGCAGCTATGTTTTCCAGCCGTACCGCATGGTGAAGGATTTGCGAACCAACGTGCAGGCGAGCGACGTGCAGGCGGTGATGGACGGCGAACTCGATCCGTTCGTCAACGGCTGGCTGCGCGCCGGCTGCCCGACCGAAAAGGCCGCAGCGGATGACGGTGATTCGTGATCCTGCGGCTTGGATGGTTACATTTCGGAGGCCGCCCCGATGATGAACATGATCAGTTGGAATCCGCAGCCGACGGCAGTCAATATCACGCCAACCATCCCGCAAATCTTGCCAGCGTTGGTGATCCCCCGGCCGGCTGGATCCATCATCCCAGCGTCGATCTTCTTCAAGTCATCATTTCCAATGATCCAAGCGGCTATGCCGAACGGAAAACAACATGCGATACTCAATATTCCAAATGTGAGAACCATGGCCCCTTTATGGGGTGCATAATGTTTGACGTCCGCCTGGGGTGAGGGAGTGGATGATGGTGGCGCTGAACTTGAAGGGGAAAGCAGAGCCATCAATTCCGGGTAATCGCTCAGTGGTCGCCACTCTTCCGAATCAACCGCGCGCACCATGGAGCCCTGGTTCATTCGCCCCTGCTGAAGCCAGGCGTGAATCTCCCCTTCGCCAATCGGACCGTACTCGTTTTCGTCCGATGCCTTGAAGTAATATTGCATGACTACAATTCCTTGTTGTGGCGGCAAATAACCCAAAAAACATTTGCAACCATGACAACATCCCGATCAAACAGTCGGCTGGGATAAGCCACCGCCACTTCTAAAAATTGGTTCAGGAAAAACCTAAAACCGGATCAACCGTTAAATGCCGCAAGCCCTCCTCCAAGGATCACTATAAAAAGGACTATGGCCAAACTGACTGCCGAAATGATACAGCAAATCATACCACAGATCATTCCAGCTTTGGTCGTACCTTCCCCTTCGGGATCCATCATGCCGTCTTTGATCTTTGCCAAGTCACCTTTACCCATAATCCAGGCTGGTATGCCCGTGAAAAAGCCGCATAAAACCAAGCTTAGAATGCCCAGTACTAGGATCAGGGTGCCGCGATGAGGTTCCAAACCGCCGGGGGCGGTTCCATGAGTGGTGGGGGGTACGTCATTCATTGTTCGGTGTAGGTTGTAAGACAGGCCTGCGAATAACTAATGATTCAGACTCAGTCAACACTGATCTTGGCTCCGGTTCGGCTGGAACACTGCGCGCCGATCGGGCAGGCTCCCCGGCCGCTGACCGATGGAAAAGACACTGTTCGAGAAAATCTGCGACAAGGAAATCCCGGCGGACATCGTTTACGAGGACGACCAAGTGTTGGCCTTCCGGGATATCAACCCCAAGGCGCCGACTCATGTGTTGGTGATCCCGCGAAAGCCGATCCCGCGCATCAACGAGGCCCAACCGGAGGATCAGCCGCTGCTGGGCCATTTGCTGCTCAAGGCGGCCGAGGTGGCGCGTTCGCTTGGCCTGGGGGAGGGCGGGTATCGGCTTGTACTGAACAACGGCACGGACGCAGGTGAGACTGTGCCGCACCTGCACTGTCATATACTGGGTGGACGCAAGATGGAGTGGCCACCGGGCTAAATCTTGGCCAATTGGCCAAGCTGCGACTTTGTCTGCCCACAAAAAAACGCCCCTAGCCAAGTTGGCTGGGGCGTGCTGAAAAATTGGGCGTTCTGATTAGGCCTTCTTCTTCTTGTCGGTAGCTTTACTTTTCCCCTTTTTGGGGGCATCAGCGATCTTACTGGCAACCAGCAAGCGTTTCTTGCCTTTGCCTTCGAACTTGCCGGTCACCGCAACGGCGATCTTGTCGCCACTGCAGATCCTTTTGTGAAACGCCTTGGTGACGGCGTCGTTCTTGAGCAGGATGACACGAGTGACTTCCTTGCCATCCTTATTCTTCCGCTTGATCTGCAATGCGGCCTGGCAGTCGTCGGTTTTCTTGAGTACGCACTTGCCACACATGATGGTGCCCTTGACGGTGCGCTCCTTGGCCGCTTTATCGGTCTTGGCTGCACTTGGGTCAGCTTTTTTCTCTTCCGCAGATGCGGAGAACATCGCCATCGAGATGGCGACCGTGGTGAGGATTAATTTAAACGATTTCATTGTGTTCTGCCTTTCGGCTTTGGTTTCTGACAAACCGTGCCGTTGGTCTATTCAAACATTAACCGGCAAAAGTTTCACTTTTTTTCAGCTTTTTTTTTGCCAATGGCCGCATCGAAGCGCTTTTTGAGGTTGTCTAACTCCTTGATTAGCTTGGAGTTGGATTGTTTCAGGCTGGTAAGTTCTCGGCGGAGGTTTTTGAAATCGTCAACCGGCTTGCGTCCAGCGCGCAGTTTCTCGACCGCCTGTTCGGCGGCTTTGCGGGCGGGGTCATCCTCGGCCGCGCCAGTGAACTTCTCCAGCACGGCAATGGCCCGGGGATCGCCCAGCTGGCCAAGCGCGTCGATGGAAGCCAAGGCGACTCGGCGCTTGGGATTGTTCACGTGGCCGATGAGAAACTCACGGATGTCGGTCCGTTTTTTTTGGTTTCGTGCCAGGTAGCCAAGCGCGCGCAGACCTGAGGCGTAGCCGTTGGTGGTGAATTTCTCACCGTCGTTTTCCAGCGCGGCGCGAATCTTGGCGATGTTCGCTGGGATGTCCTGTTTGCGGAGCGCACTCACGGCGGCGTCGGCGAGTTGGTGTCGGAACGACTCGGAATCAAGCGCCTGGTTGATCAGCTTGCGCGCCTCCTTGTCGTTGTGGCCGGTCAGCCCGTTGATGATTCGCGCGCGGATGGCCGGGTTCTTCTCCTTGGCTAGGCTCTGCTTGAGCGCGGCCAAGGCCTCCGGTTTGTATTGGCTGGCGATGTCAGAGATGACCTGTCGCCGAACCTTGGCGTTGGGTTGATCGGTGGAAGCGATCAGCGCGGAAAAGGCGTCGTCGCTGCTGATACCACGCAGCGCACGCGAAGCGGCAATTCGCACGCCGTAGAACGGATCGTTCTGCAGGGCGTGCTTCAGTTTCTCGCGGGTGGTTTTGTCCTTACGCTTGGCCAAGAGCTCGACAGCCTGTAGGCGGCCAAGCGCGTCGCTATCATCAGCCAACTGCGCATGGAGCAACGCCGTCGAAGGCGTGAAGCTGAGCTTGGCCAGGAGCGTCACGTCGGGGTCGATGCGCACGATTGACGGTGCCTTGGCCAAGCGGAAGTAAAAGTCCTCCGCCGTCTTGGTGATGTGCAGCGAGCGATCGAGCGCCTGGCCATCGACGGTGAAACGCACCGGTAACCGCACATGGAAGAGAAGCACGTTGGCATCGACTTTCTGTTCCTGCTTTACGCTGAGCTTGGCGAGCTTGGTTTTCTCGTCCCACGCGTAGCTGATTTTCAGCTCGGGATGGTGCGCGTGGAAGACGTACTGGTCGAAGAACCGGTCGAATGAATTGCCGGAGATTTCCTCGATAATCGAGCGCAAATCCTCGGTGACGACATTGCCGTGCTTGTGCCGCTCGAGGTAGGTCTTCACACATTTACGGAACAGCTCCGGGCCAAGCTGCGAGCGCAGCATATGCAGCACCCAGCTACCTTTGCCGTATGACAAAAACCCGTATTTTCGGAACATTTCCTTGGGGGTGTTGTATTTGCGGTTGACCATCGCGGTGGTGTCGCCGCTGCGGCCGGTGAGGCTCTTTCGGTCGCGGTAAAGGCCGTAGCGCATCTCATCGAGACCATCCTTGTGGCCGGCGAACAGGTGCGTGTAATACGTGGCAAATCCCTCGTTGAGCCAGATATGGCTCCAGTCCTTGCAGGTGACGAGGTCGCCGAACCATTGGTGCGCCAACTCGTGAGCCATCAACCCCTGGCTGCTGCGGATGTTTTCCGTCTCATTGCTGAACAGCGTGGAGGCGTTGAGCGTGGTTTGACTGGTGTTTTCCATGCCGCCCCAGTTGAAGTCCTGCACGCAAACCTGGTCGTACTTCGCCCACGGATACGGCACGCCGATTTCCTTTTCAAAAAACTCCATGCACGCCTTCGTGTCGCGGAACGAGTTGGCGGCGTTGGCGAAGTCGGACGGCGCGGTCCAGAACGACATCGACAGGTCGCCGTGTTTTTCCTCGAGCCGCTTGAAATGTCCGGCGACGAGCGTGATGAGGTAGTTGACGTGCGGCTTGTCCTGACTCCACTTGACGACGCGCAGGCCAGAGTCGGCATCGACGGCATCGCTGACTTTCCGGCCATTGGACAGAACAACCATCGCCTCGGGCACGCGGCAGGTCATGGTGGAGGTGAAAAACTCGTTGGGCGCGTCAAAGCACGGGAACCAGTGCCGCGCCTCGATCGATTCGCCCTGCGTCCAGATATGCGTGTCGCCGGGGTCGTAGCCCATTTCCGGTGTGCGGAAGTAGAGTCCCTTTTTCGGTTCGGCCTCGTAGGTGACGGTGAGCTTGGCCTGCTCGCCCGCCGCGATCGGCTCGGCGAAGGTGACGATCAACGCGCGGTCGGTGTTCTGCCAAGCGGCGATCTCCGAACTGCCGGCGGTGACATTACTGATCTCGAGGTCGTGCGCGTCGAGGCGCAGTTGACCAAGCGGCTTGAGGATCGGCCGGAAGGTGAACGTGGCGGTGCCGGCAACGCGGCGATTCTTGAAGTCCGGCGTGACGTCGAGGTCGAACTGCTCGATGTCCACAGCGCGGTCAGGCGCGTAGCGTTGGGACGCCGAGTCGATGCTCGACCAAACGGTGGCGCCGTGGCCGCACTGCAGGCCGTAAACGTGCTCGGCCTTGGCCAAGCCCACGATGCCCAGCGACAAAACAGCACTGGCGAAAAGAAGGATGGTTCGTTTCATTTTCTCAAATCCAAAAAGGGTCGGTGAGATTAGAGAATCGCCAGCCCAACGCAATTGGAAAAAGCATTTCGGCGCTTGGCCAAGGGGTTTGTTTTTCGCAGGAGCGTCTTGGAGTGCTGCACTCCGTGCAGCTTTGGAACGGGACTTGTTGTTCCCTAACGCCACCAAAAGCGGTGCAGAGAACCGCACTCCAAGACGCTGCCGCGAGGCCTGAACTCCAAAGTTGGCTATTGGTTCAGCTCGGCGAGGCGGATGCAGGCGGCTTGGTGGGTGTCGTTTTTTAGCGACTCGAAGCTTGGCCATGCGGCTTGGCAGCGTTCCTCGGCGTGAGAGCAGCGGGGGTGGAAGGTGCAGCCGCTGGGCGGGTTGAGAGGCGACGGATAGCCTCCCTAAAGAAACCGGACTAGTGGGATTTGATCGTCCCTTGGATCAACTGGACTTGACCAAGATGTTGGCCGAGTCGTTTGACGCAAAGGCAGAGGGTTGTCTTCAGGACAATGAAAGGTCAGTGTGTGGCGGGGAAATCTTCTTTCACCAAGCAGATTTGGCTAACCCTGACATTACTGAATCCAATCACATTAGAGGAGAAAACAATGCAAGACAGCAATTCCACTGCAACTAGGGCTGATGATACTAGGTTACTAAAAACTGTTCTAATGGTAGGTGCGATATTTTGCCTTGTTGCGGGAGTTGTTCAGTTTCTATTCCCTGGCATAGACGCAATACTGGCAGAAGTTGAACCAGGAGAACTCGACTGGATTTATCGCATGCTTGGGAGCGGTTATGTTGGGCTTGGCATTGGAATGCTGGGGGTCTACCGGAATCCTGCCGGGCAAGAGATTTTTATCACAATGCTGATTGTAATGGCTGTGTTTGTTTGCGTCGCCTTCATCATCACCTTGCTCACAGCCTCTTACCATCCCATTCCAGCAGTGCTTTGTGCCTGGATATTGGCTCTCGTGCTTTTGGTGTACGCCCGACAGATGGCGAAGGACATCCTATGAGGGACCAAAAAGGATGAGGCAATATTGTGTGAAGGATGCTTTGGGAGGTCTCCTTAGCTTGATCGAGAAGGCAGTGGGCTCGGTTCGAGTTCTGTAGTTTGAACTTCGTTGTGGCTTTCTTTAGTCGCCATATGCAAGGGAGTCAGTCCATTACCAAATCCCGTTTCCTTCGAATTTATATCCGCACCAGCAGCCAAGTGTTCTCTAACGGCTTCGACGTTTTCTCTTGCGGCAGCATCGTGAATTGAGATGTCTGGTGCTTTGGCTGTCGTCGGTTCTGGTGTTGCAGCTTCAGAAACCGGTTCAACTGGTTTCGCTTCTGGTGCAGAAACCGACTGCTGCGCCTCACCACACCCCACCAGAAGCAAGGCTGCGATTGTTGTGAGTAGGAGGTGTTTCATTGAGTCTTATTTGGGTCGAGGAACGGATGAAGGTGTTGGCATATAATACCAATCAACTTTGCCATTTTTTCCGGTATACATAACTTCCCAAGTAGTCATGTTGACATGTCCATCAGCCCAAGCGTAGTTCCCGCCTTTACCATGGCGAACATATTCGTAACCCGCGCCACGCGTCCGTAACGAACTGGGCGGATATAGATAGCCGTAGTTCCACCAATTAAGCCGATTGTTGGGATCAAGTCCATCTCCATTCATACAAGTCTCCACAGGTTTAGAAATACGGCTTAATTTCTGATGATCCGCTTGAGTGTAACCAAGGTAAGCATAGTTATGTCCGTACCCACCATAGCCTTGATAGCCGGGAACCGATTCCGGAATGACATCGGTACCTAGCCGCGCTGATGGGCAGGCAACTACTTTATTGCCACTCACTAGATCGGTATAATGACCGCTCTTGTTGTCGATGTAGCGCGAGATTTCCAGAAACCAGCGACTCGGTGCCACCCATCCCGATCCCACCGGAACCTCCGTTCCTGATACGGGCAAAAAGCCGTCGTGATCATCAGCATAAAGCATATATGCAATTGCGATCTGTTTTTCATTGCTAGTACATTTCGCCAATTTGGCCTGTTCCTTGGCCTTGGCCAGAGCCGGTAGCAGTAGGGCGGCAAGGATGGCGATGATAGCTATCACCACCAGTAGTTCAACGAGCGTGAATGCATGTCTTGATTCGGCCTTCATTTCCCTTCAGCTTCCAGTTCCTTCTTGGTCTTGCCGCCGTGTTTGCGGAGGAGATTAACGATTTCGGGAACTTTCCATCGTATGGCATTGCCCAGTGGAGTAAGTCCTAACTCATCAATGGCATTTACTTTCGCGCCTTTAATTAAAAGAAATTCGGCCACTTTTATTTGATCTGCAGCATGATGTGCTTCGCGTGATTTTCCGCGAAGATTTTCATCACTTCATCATTCGATTGCCTGATAAAGGCATCAAACTTTGTATAGAACTCGTTCAGGGACAAACCCATGTGCTTTTCAAAAGCCGCGGATTTTCCAATTCGAGGGATATCAAAATGCCAACTCTTCAGGACGATAACTTCAGCGACGCCCTGAACGTGGATGAGATAGGCTGTCGCCCAGGCTCCCAGCATGTAGTAGACTTGTGCAGACTCTCCTGTCTCCCAATAGGTTTCGTCATCCAAGCGCCAGGTTTTCCCACCCGATATAAAGTCGTTTATGCCCAGCTCCCCAATATTGCCTCCCGTCTTTCTCAACTCCAACATGTAGCTTTTGAAATCGACTAAGTTGAGGTTCTCCATAAACCTCGCGGAACTATACGTTGCCATTCCTTCGGCCATCCACGAGTTTAGATTGCGGTCGGAAGTCCGCTCCTGATACGAATCGCAATGGGCGATTTGAAAAACGTGGTGGTATTCATGCAGTGCTCCCCACGTGTTTTCGATGGGATCGTTCTCTCGTCCCTTGGCGTTTGTGGTGACATCCTCGTATACACGTCGTGGAGGTTCACTCCAGGTCAACCCACCTTCCGCCTTGCCAGCCAAGACAGCGTCTATTTCCGCAACAATATTAGGCCGATTGAGAAACTCCCCTATTTGTTCCTCGACCGCAGTCAACACACTCGGGTTGGCTCTACTTTCAGCTCTTTTCAAATAGATGTCTCTGATGCTTTGCTCATTGCCAGGCCCAAGCAAGTAGATGTAATACGGTCCATAGTTTCCGAAATAGTCGATGGCATACTTGAGGCCTCGCTGATAATTTTTAACCAGCGAGCCGTCCGCATTAAGTCCATCTGCGACAAACAACACAGGCTCTATGTCCGTTTGTCGGGCGAGGTCTTGCCTGCCGTCATCAATTGAATGAGCCAGCGGCGGCGGATCGCCACTCGGCCCACACCCCACCAAAAGCAAGGCTGCGATTGTTGTGATATGGAGGTGTTTCATTTCTTTTCAGATTTCTTGATCAACAATTCTTTATGCTTGGTGCTATCGAAATCACCTAACCTTCCATAGGCCTCTACTTTACCATCTTTGAATCGGATAAAGGCTTCAAAAGTTCCATTACCATCAAGCAAGCGATTGAGGTCAAACCCTCTGTAAATAAAGTATTCCAGCCCATCTATTGCTGCCACCCTGAATGGCTCTCCTTTCAAAGCGATGACCTTCTGCTTATCCATGCCAATGGAAATGGAAGATAAATTGAGGCTTTTACTCGTTGCACACCCCACCAACAGCAAGCCTCCAAAGATTGAAACGAGTATTGATTTCATAGCGCGGGAATTATCACCCCGATTAGCGCGGTTTTCAAGGCGTTTTAACTGTTGCCGCAAAAAGCCGTTCAGCGTCAAAACCGAGGGTTGATGGCTGAAACCAATCATACGGGCGAGCCAGCCGGAGGGGCACCCCGTCCCGCTCCCGGGCTTTACTGTGAAGACGATTGCGACTAGTTCTGGTTTGTAATGTTCCACACGATGAGGTCTGAGGAATTCCAATCATAGAGATTGGTTGGCTTAGCATAACAAGGTATCGCAAATGGACTCATTGCTCACCGCAAGCCTGATCGCAAGAACGCTCGCGCTGCTCGTCCTGAGCCTGTGCGCTTTCCCAACCGCGCACGGTGTCCTCCACATCACGGAATTTATGGCTGATAACGGGGGCTCGCGCCTTGACAGCGATGGCGACGCCTCCGACTGGATCGAGATCTTCAATTCCGGACCGGATACCGCTGACCTCGGCGGCTGTTTCCTCACGGACGAGGAAGGCGACATGACCAAGTGGCAACTCCCCGCCGTTCAGCTCCCCGCAGGCGGGTTCCTGCTGGTCTTCGCCTCGGGGAAAAACCGCAGCGGCGCCGGCTCTGAGTTACACACGAATTTCAACATTGCCAAGGCCGGGGAATATCTGGCGCTCGTTGCCCCCGACGGCTCCACTGTCATCGCCGAGTTCGGATCCGCCACAAGCCCGTTGCCGGCCCAGTTTGAGGGTGTTTCCTATGGCCTCATGCAAACAGGTAACACGAAGACAACGATCCTTATCCCAAGTAGAACCGCCGCAATCGCGCTTGTGCCGGCGGACGGATCTCTCGGCAAGACCTGGACCAGGATCGGCTTTGATGACGCAGCCTGGGATGAAGTCGCAACCGGCGTCGGCTATGACGAAAACAGCACATACATCCCGGAGTTCGGCGCGGGCGGCAACCTCGGCAACAGACTGAACAACGTCAACACAAGCCTTTACCTCCGCGTCCTTTTCGATGTGGCCGACGCCCCTGCAATCTCGGAGCTCACTTTGAAGATGAAATATGACGACGGCTTTGCCGCTTTCCTCAATGGCGTTCGCGTGGCCGTTTCAAACTCCCCGGCATCGACAACCTGGAATTCCAAGGCCACCGGCAACCATGCCGATGGTGATGCCACCACTTTCAAAGCCTTCAACATCACCGCCCACGCTCATCTGTTAAACACCGGTGCCAATGTTCTGGCGATCCAAGGTTTGAACACCAGCATGACGAGTTCAGACATGCTCATTTCCCCGGAACTGCATGCGGTTCGAATCACCGACCCCTCAATCGGAGGTCCCGGTTATTTAGGAACCCCCTCGCCGGGGACTTTCAACGGCGACACATTTGACGGCTTTGTCAGTGACACAAAATTCAGCGTCGATCGCGGTTTTTTCAAAACACCTTTCGATGTCAGGATCACCACGGACACCGTGGACGCTGAAATACGATACACCTTGGACGGCACAGCGCCCAGCAGGACCCGAGGGAAAATTCACTCGGGTCCGATTAAGATTAGCGGCACAACCATCGTCCGCGCCATGGCCCGCCGACCGGGTTTCAAGCCGACCAACATTGACACCCACACCTACCTGTTCCCAGCGGATGTAATGACCCAGCCGAAAATGCGCACCACCATCACCCGGTCGGGGGTCTACGGCCCGCAGATGGTCGATTCGTTGAAAGCGGTGCCGACCATCTCGCTGGTCACCCCTAATGCCGCATTCTTGAACGAGGGCGGGAGTAACATCAGAGAGGAATACCAGACCTCGATCGAGATGATCTTCCCCGACGGAACCCACGGTTTCCAGGAAAACGGCGGTTTAAGCAACTACGGCGGGCGCTACACAAACTTTCGGAAGAAGAATTTTCGTGTCGCCTTTCGCTCCAAGTTCGGAGCGACCAAGTTGAGATACCCCATCTTCGACGGCTACGAATACAGCCACTACCCCCCGGCCGAGGATTTTGACGTGATCAACCTGCGCAGCGGTTCGCACGACATGTCGAGCCGCGGCGCCTACATGTCTAACCGCTTCACCGACGACTCAATGCTCGACATGGGCAACATCGCCCCGCACGGCCGCTTCGTGCACCTCTACCTAAACGGCAACTACTGGGGACAGTATCACCTACGCGAGCGCTGGAGCGCGGACATGGCCTCGAGCTACTTCGGCGGATCGGAGGATGACTACGATGCGGTCAACGCCAATGATAATTTCCGGAACGACGAGGATGTCTACGATGGCAGTGGGCAGTTCTGGAGTGAAACCAAGAGACTTCTTTCCGGGCCAAATCCCTTCACCAACGCGGCTGATCACATCGATATCGCCAACATTGTCGACTTTATGCTGTTGTGGGTAAGCGGCAACTCGGAGAGTGAGTTCCGGGCATTCGGCTCGGAGACCCGTGGGATTCCGTTCAAGTTCATGATCAAGGATGCCGACGGCTTTCTGCGCAGCCCCGGGCACTCGGCCAACCACGCTGGGCCCTATAGTGTCATGTCCAGAATGCGCTCCGGCGTGAATGCCGGCGACTACTCCATCCTGCTCGCCGACCGGATTCACAAACACTTCTTCAACAACGGAGCGCTGACCCCCTCCAAAAACATCCAGCGGCTGAAAAGGCGCGTCGATGAAGCACGGCTCGGGTTCATCTCTGAAGCCGCGCGTTGGGGCAACCTGTTCCGCGAACCATCGTCGTGGGAGTCGTACCAAAACAGACTCCTCAACAACCATTTCCCCGGCCTGACAATGACCATGATAGGTCGTTTCAAGTCCGCGGGCATGTATCCTGACATCATTGCGCCGGTCTATAGCCAGCACGGCGGTTCGGTGTCTCCAGACACCCCGGTGACGATGGCCACCGACGCCAACACCATCTATTACTCACTTGACGGCAGCGACCCTCGCCTGCCCGGCGGTGCGCCGAACCCGGATGCCCTGACCGCTTCCTTTGATGTCGGAGGCCCCGATCCGGTTACCTTCCTCTCCACCGGGCACACCTGGAAATACCTTGATGACGGCTCCGATCAAGGCACCGCCTGGCGATCGCCAGGTTTCGACGATTCATACTGGCAATCGGGCCCGTCTGAGCTCGGATACGGCAGCGACGGGGAGGGGGTCGGGCAAATTGTCGGCTTTGGCCCTGACCCCTCGGCGAAACACCCGACCACCTATTTCCGCACCACTGTCAACATCCCGGATCCGTCGGTATTCTTCAACTTCATGTTTCGGATCAAATACGATGACGGAATCGCCGTCTACATCAATGGCGTAGATATACTCCGCCAAAATCTCTCCAACATTGCGACGTTTAGCAGCTATGCCAACGGCACCATCGGTGACGAAGCCGACTGGAAAGACTTCACCTTGCCAAGCTCCGAGCTTGTGCCTGGATTAATAGCCTACTGGCCAATGGATAATGCTTCTGATATTGTTGACAAGGTTGCAGGAATCCGGGGCGAGGTGCTGGGAACCGTGGTAGATACCAAAGGTATCATAGGCAGTGCCGTTAATTTGGGCGAAGACCAAAACTGGATCAGGGTTGATGCTGAAGCCACCGGATGGCTGGCGCCGGCATCGGATAACAACGCGATGAGCGTTTCTCTCTGGCAGAAGCTCAACACGGTTAGGAATTCCTCGACCTTTTGGTTCAGGGCGACAAGCGCGCCCAGCAACGCGCGCAATTTCCAGGCCCACATTCCATGGGGTAACAACAACATTTACTTCGACACAGGCGGTTGCTGCGGAGGGGGAGACACCCGCATTGTG
>Ga0208391_1000261_pt1 | contig 29885 bp, 19 predicted proteins | sample Knorr_S23_td_Bot_FD_185612 | JGI IMG/M metagenome (GOLD analysis project Ga0208391, IMG submission 185612) | Marine microbial communities from Southern Atlantic Ocean transect - Knorr_S23_td_Bottom_ad_3770_LV_A (SPAdes) (version 2) | ecosystem: Environmental > Aquatic > Marine > Oceanic | place... | reverse complement strand
CACACCAACCCGCTCGAGGGCATCAACAAGGGCGGCTGCCTGGTTTGGGAGTCAAGCGACACGCCGGAGGAAGCGTGGCAACGCATCCCGGCCAAGCACCGGCAGTTCGTCAAGGACAACAACATCCGGATTTTTATCCTGCCCGGTTTCGATATCGCCCGCGACGCCACAAGCCGCGAGGATCTGCAGTTGCGCATGCAGGGCAACTCGTTTCTCGGCGCGTTTTTCAAGGTGTCCTCCTTCCTCAAGGATCACCAAATCAGCGAGGAGCAGTACCACGACATCGTGCACAAGCAGTACGAGAAAAAGTTCGGCCGCTTCGGCGAGGCTGTTGTCGAGTCAAACATGAAGGTGATGATCGGCGGCTTCGAGCGCGTGCAGGAAATCAACATCGGCGAGATCGAGGCCGCCGACACATCGACCATGCGCAACCCGCTGCTCGCGCCGAATGACGCCGGCGAGATCGAGATGATTCCCACCTCCGGCTGCGAAAGCACCGGCTGCCCAAGCTGCTCCATGCCGGAGGGACAGGAGCGCGCACCGTTCCAGACCATAGCCAAGTTTGACTCCGAGTACCGCAATGGCCTTGGCTACCATCAACCGGCCGGCGCACTGGCCAGCGTGGGCGTGATGGGCGCGGGCATCGGCGCGACACAGAGCAAATACGTCGCCCGCCGCGAGACGCCGATTTTCATTGCCGAGAACTGCACCCAGTGCATGGAGTGCATCACCGCCTGCCCGGATACCGCCCTGCCCAACACCGCGCAAGACGTCAGCACCATCCTCGTCACCGCCATCCGCAACTACGTCAGCGACAAGGATCAACAGAAGAATCTGCTCAACGAGGTTCAGCGCCTCGAGGAGCGTTGCCGCGCCCGCATGGTCGACAACGCCACCAACAAGAGCAAGGAACCGTTCAAGGACATTCTCCGCGCCGAGGTCGATCAGCTCACCACAGTTTCCGAGGTGGCGCGCGGCGAGTTCACCCGCATCATCGGCAAGTTGCCGCTGGCGTACAACGACGTTACCGCGATCTTTCGCAGCATCGAGAAAAAGAGCCCCGGCAACGGCGGCATCTTCTCCATTTTCGTCAGTGATCTCTGCAAGGGCTGCGGCGAGTGCGTGCAGGTTTGCGGCGACCACAACGCTCTGCGGATGACCCGCGAGACGCCGGAAGTCAACGCCGAACTGGCCACCGCGCAGGTCTTCAGCCGACTGTTGCCGGACACGAGCCAGAAGTTTCTCGGCCTGTACAACGACGACACGCCGGAGGACTCCCGCGAGGCGGCGCTGCGCAACCACCTCATGGTGCGGCGCAACTACGAGGCGCTCGTCAGCGGCGACGGCGCCTGCGCCGGTTGCGGCGAGAAGAGCGTGCTGCGAGCCGTGGCCTCCGTCACCGAGGCGTACATGCGCCCTCTCTTTCATAAGAAGGCTAAGCGCCTCCGCGAAGCCGCCACCGAGTTGGAAAACAACGGCGTGGCCAAGCTGCAATCGCTCAAAGCACGGAGCGAGGAAGAATACAAGTGGTACACCTGGTCCGTCGCCCACTCGATCATGGGCCTCGGCGGCGAGAACGACGACGACACGGCCAAGCGCTTGGCCAACCACGGCGAGATCACCGACCAGGAAATTATCGACGCCCTCTGCGCCGTGCTGCGGCAGGACGCCTTCAACCACAAAGACCTGCAGGCGATCGACGGACAGCACGCGAACGGCATGAGCGTCATGTTTATGGGCGCGCACACCGGCTGCAACACCGTGTACGGCTCCACGTCGGGGTCCAACCCGCATCCGTACCCGTGGATGAACTCCCTCTTTCAGGACGGCGCAACCATCAGTTGGCTGTTTGGCGAATCGGCCACGCTCAACCACGCGCGCCACTCTGTCGTGCCGGAGCGCTTGGCCAACGCGCTGCTCACCCGCGACGACGACGTCAGTTCGCACAGCGAATATTTTGAGCTGACCCACCTCGACGACACGCTGATGACCGACCAGGAAGTCCGCGAACTGCCCAAGGTCTGGGCCATCGGCGGCGACGGTGCCATGGGCGACATCGGCTTCCAAAACGTCTCCAAGGTCGTACTGCAGAACCGCCCGAACGTGTTATTGCTCATGCTCGACACGCAGGTGTACTCGAACACCGGCGGCCAAAACTCCGACAGCTCGAACATGCTCGGCGGCTTCGACATGAACCAGTTCGGCGCCGCCTCGCAGGGCAAGCTCGTCGAGAAAAAGAGCGTCTCCGAGGCGTTCATCAGCGGGCACGGCTCGCCGTTTGTCGCGCAAGTCTCCATGGCCAACTCCGCCAAGACCTACCGCGCCATGCTCGACGGCCTGGAGTATCGCGGCACCGCATTTTTCCAATGCTACACCACCTGCCAGCCCGAGCACGGCGTGGCAGACCACTTGTCCGCCGACCAGGCGAAACTCATCCGCGACAGCCGAGGCATGCCGGAGTTCGTGTACAACCCGCGCGCCGGTGAGTTGATGCAGGAATGTCTCGAACTCAAGGGCAACCCCACCATCAAGCGCGACTGGTGGGAAACCAAGTACAAGTCCACAGGCGAAAAATACAACTACACCGTTGCCCACTGGGCGATCACCGAGGCGCGCTTCCGGAAGCACGTCAAAACCATACCCGAGAGCAGCGCTGCCGAGTTCATTCACATCGACAACATGCTCACCTGCATCACGCAGCAGGACGTTACCTACCGGCGCGTGTTCGACGAGAGCCAACTGGCCTACGTGCCGGACTTCGGCGTGTACTTCAAGGCCGAAGTCAGCGGGAAGTTCAAGTACTTCACCGTCAGTCGGCAGATGATCCTCTTCGCCGTCGAGCGCCGCAAGGCATGGCGCATGCTGCAAAGCAAAGCCGGTGTCGAAAACAAAGATTACACCGCACAAAAAGCCCTCTTGGCCAAGGTCGAAAAAGGCGAACTCACCCGCGACGACCTGCTGAACCGGGGCAGCGAACTCCTCAACGAGGAAGTCGCCGCCGTGGCCTGATCCCCTGCCCCGCACTTTGACAAAGCCCCCGCTTGGCCGGGGGCTTTTGTGTTGCCCTTGGCCAAGCGCCGGAACGACACTACGCCCATGCAGCTTTTTCTTAACGGCGAATGGAACGGGCTCAGTGACACCGCCGAGGTGGTCAACCCGTACGACGGGTCGGTCATCGACACCGTGCCATGCGCCTCCCCTGCCGAGATCACCTCGGCGATCGACGGCCTGGCCAGGGGCGCCCAAGCCATGCGCAACATGGCGGCGCACCAGCGGGTGGATATCCTACGCAAAGCCGCCTCGCTCATGCGCGAGCGGCAAGAGAAACTCGGCCGGTTGATCAGCACCGAGGAAGGCAAGGTGCTGGCCGAGGGACACATCGAGGCCGGCAGGGCCGCCGAGACGATCGACCTCTCCGCCGACGAGGCGCGGGCATTGCACGGCGAAACCGTGCCGCTCGACTCCACACCCGGTGGCGTTGGCAAGCTCGGTTTTACGCTGCGCGTGCCGTGCGGTATCGTCGCAGCGATCACGCCGTTCAATTTTCCGATGAATCTCGTCGCACACAAGGTCGGCCCGGCGATTGCCGCCGGCAACGCCGTCCTGCTCAAGCCGGCGTCCGACACCCCTTTGTCGGCGCTTAAACTGGTGGAGATTTTGCTCGAGGCCGGTCTTCCGGCAGAAGCCATCGCGTGCATCACCGGGCCCGGCGCCGCGCTTGGCCAGGCAATCTGCACCGACCCGCGCGTCCGCAAAATCAGCTTCACCGGCAGTGCCGAGGTGGGCGAACAAATCTGCCGCCTGGCCGGGCTCAAGCGCGTCACGATGGAGCTTGGATCCAACAGCCCGGTAATCGTGCTCGACGATGCCGATCCCGAAAAAGTGGCCACGGCCCTCGCCGTCACCGGCTTCGCCAACGCCGGGCAGGTCTGCATCTCCTCCCAGCGCGTCATCGCCACGCCGTCGATTCACGACGACCTGCTCGACGCCCTCAAGGCCAAGGTCGGGCAACTCACCGCCGGCGATCAACTCGCCGAGGGCACGAACGTCGGCCCACTCGTCCGTGAAGCCGACGCCAGGCGTGTGGAGGAGTGGCTTGGCCAAGCGCGCGACCAAGGGGCGGAACTGCTCTGCGGCGGCGACCGCGAAGGCTCCGTCGTGCAGCCGGCGGTGTTGGCCAACGTTAACCGAGACATGCGGATGAGCTGCGACGAACTGTTCGGCCCGGCGGTGGGCGTCACTCGCGCGGACAGCATCGACGATGCCATCCGCCTGGCCAACGACACGCGGTATGGCTTGAGCGCCTCCATCTTCACGCAGGACATCGACAAGGCGATCCGCTTCGCGCACGAGGTGGACAGCGGCAATCTACACATCAACTTCGGCACCGCGTGGCGCGCCGAGACCATGCCCTACGGCGGACTCAAAGACAGCGGCATGGGCAAGGAAGGCCCCAGGTACGCCGTGGAGGAAATGACCGAAACCAAAATGGTGGTCATTCATGGGAAATAATTTCCCGCACCGGTGAAGTTGTTAAAGGCTTTGGTCGCCGGACTTCTCTATACGGTAAAGGTGGGTGTCACTCCTCAGAAATAGCGCGCCATCAGCGATGGCTGGCGAAGCCTTGAAATTGCCTTTCAACTGATTGATTGCCAGAACCTCGAATTTGTCAGTGGCGGCGACAATGGTGGTTTTTCCTTCACGGTTGCAGAAGTAGATGCGACCGCGGATCTCGACGGGCGAGGCGTCGTGGTTGCCGCCGAGACGTTCGCGCCAATGCTCCCTGCCAGTCAAGGCGTCTACACAACTCGCCACGCCCCCGTCGTGCACGACAAAAAGTTTCCGTCCGACCAGAATTGGTGATGGAACATGAGGAATGCTTATGGAACGCTGCCAAACAACCTGATCGTCGCGGAGCCTGCCCTTGCCGGGGCGGACGGCATAGACACAGAAATGATCCTGGCGGATGGAACCCACGACATAAAACAGGCCGTTTCCGTAGGAAGGACGGCCCACGATGGAGAAACCGTTGTACGGCATCCACCACAGTTCCGAGCCGGTCGTGAGGTCATACGCCGCAACGTGGTCGGCCCCGGAGCAAACGAGTTGGGGGAAACCGTCGATGCGCTGAACAAGCGGCGTGGAGTAGGCCATTTTTGCGATGGACCGCTTCTTGGCGGCGGCCTCGAGGTGTGCCCGCGGCTGCTTCCACTTGACCTTCCCCGTCCGCTTGTCGAGCGCTGCGATGAATTGCTTGTCGATGCCGTCGCAGGTGAGAATCAACAGGTCGCCATGAAGAATCGGCGAGCTGGCTCCTCCCTGGATCACGTTGTAATCGAACTCGGTGTTTTTCCAGAGGATCCGGCCGGCCGTGTCCAGGCACACGGTGCCGCGCGGGCCGAAGTGGACGTACACGCGCTCGCCGTCCAGCACCGGCGTCGGGGAGGCGTAGCCATTCAAACGATGGCGCGGGCCTGCGTCCCCCGGCGTCAACACCTCGACATTGTGCAGCAATTTGCCACCGGTTTTGTCGATGCAAACGGCGTGTAGGGACTTGCCCTCGGCATCGGCACTGGTCATCCAGACCTGCTTCCCGGCAATCACCGGCGACGACCAGCCTTGGCCGGGCACTTCGGTTTTCCAAGTGATGTTTTTGCCTTCCTCCCAGTGGATGGGAATGCCCTTTTGGTCGGAGTGCCCCTGCCCGTCGGGTCCGCGAAACTGTGGCCAGTCGGCTGTCGAATAGACGACGGCGAGCAGAAAGGCCAAGCTTGTAAAACTAAGATGGAATGAACTCGATTTCATGGGAACAGAATCGGCAAGTGGTGAAAAAGGGTAGAACCACCAACCCGCGTCGTCAAAGCCCTTTCGGCTTATTTTGGCGGATCGAGCCACTCCGGGTCATACGGCGTCCGCGCGGTCACTCCGGCGAGGTGGTGCAGCACGTTGCGCAGCAGTTTCGTCAGCTTTGGATCGGCGTCGAGCGCCCAGCCGAAGCCGATCGCGCCGGCGTTGAACACCGTGCCGCCTTGGGGCCGCTCCCAGTAAATCATGTCCACCAGCGTTCCCGTTTTCTGCTGGCCGAAGCGGGCGAAATAATCGAGCACTCGCGCGTTGTCGCGCTGGAGGCTGGCAATGGTCTCGATGCCTGCCGGCTCCTTGGGAAGAGACGCCCCCGCCGGAACCGGCCCGGTGGGCGGCGCGTAGGAGGAGAGACGAATGTCGCCCTCATGGCCGCAGGCCCGGCGATGCCCGCTCTTTGCCCCCCCCAAAACAACGCGATCAGCGAAACCAACCTGCTCCGGCTTGTTAAACAAAAAGTGCGTCGGCGCTTTCACGGTGTACAAGCCGTTGTCCGCACCACCCCACCAGCCGCTGCATTCCAGCCCGATGTTTCTCCACGGTGGATGGCCGCAATTGCGCATCAGGCTGCCGCGTTTGCCGTCTGCGGTGTGGTAGATTTCGCCGACGCTGGCCAAGGCCCGGCCGCCGATGTTGGGGCCGAATTTGCGGCACTCGATCGTGCCAAGCTCGTCGTCCACTGAGATGCGCCAGAACATGGTGTTGCCGGACAGCACCGCCACCGTCCCGCGGTTTTGCAGGTAGCGATCCAGCCCGTCATACATCCGCGCGGACCAGTACTCGTCGTGGCCGTTGATGATGAGCGCCTTGTAACCGTCGAGAAGCGCGGGGTCGCGGTGCAAGTCGAGGTTGGTGATGACGTCGAAATCGTAGCCCTGTTTCTCCAGCCAGACGTGCGTGAAGCGCTCGCCGCGCATGAGGTGCGAATAGCCAACGCCCGGCGCACTGTATCGCACACCCGGACCGGCCACCGGCCAGGGCATCCGCAACCCAAGCTTGTAGGTGGGCTGGCCGTGCGCGTGATCCCGGTAAAAACAGTAGGCCGGCGGATTCGACGGGTCGTTTGGCTGCCCGCCGGTGGGCCAGTTGCGGGTTTCGTCCGGCACGTTTTTCGCAAACGGCGTTCCGCCGTAAGCCCGCCAGGTGGTGGAGGCGCACATCAGCGCGAGCGGCGCCTTGGGTGCGCCCTTGGCCTTGTTGACGACGAACGTGACTGGGTAGCGGTGCGGCATGCCCTCCAGTTCAAAACCAAACCAAGCCGCGTAGATGCCGCTCTTCGCATTTTTGGGAACGCGAAAAACCTCCGTTGCCTCCCAGCCGCAATCGTACAGATCGTCGGAGGCCAAGCGCAAACCGTGCCCGCGGTTCGGATCGGTTCGCGGATCGTAACTCGTGTCATAACGCCCGACGCTGCCGCCGTCGAACGACGGGCCACCGATCATCCACGTCCCGAGGTTTACGATCTGGCCATCGCGCCGGTTGCCGGAGGCGTCGGCCACGCTCGAGCCGCGTTCCTCGTCAAGCGGCCAGAAGGCGGCGATCGCCGGGTCGCCCAGATCGGGCGCTTCCAGGCCGCGCTTGGCCAAGCGCGCAGCGATCTCGTCCGCCGCAAGCGCACGCGTGTAGATCGCCGGCATGGCGATGTCGCCATCGAAAAAACGCCCGGTCACGCCGCGCTCGCTGTAGGCCCCAATCTGCAGCCCGGCAGGCCCGGCCTTGCGTGGCGGGAGGTTGTTCGGCGCCTGCCACTCGGCGGCGCGTTTGCCGTCCACCCAGATCGTGGCAATCTTGGCTTCGGCATCCCAAACCCCCACGAGATGATGCCACTGCCGAAGGTTGAGCTTCGGCCCAGTGACGAGACTGCCGCCATCGTACGCACCACCCGAGCCGATGGAGAACACCGCCCGACCCCCGGCATCCAAAAACAAGCCGAAGCCGCAGCGGTCGGGATAATCGTGCTGGGTGAGAATCCCCTGCCATTGGCTCAGTTTCCATGGCCGCACCCAACACTCGAGCGTCAGGGCAGTCAACTCGGCGTCCGCGGGCAACCCGTTTTTCACGCGCACAAAAGACCCCGGATGAATAGGCTGCACGCGCGCAGGCGACACCTTGCCCGCCAAAAAAATTGTCTCGTCACTGGCACGGTCATCCACCCGCAGCCCCAGCTTCGAGACGCCGAAGCGGTACGGCACCCGGCTGCTGACGTGAAACCGGATCGTCTCCCCGGCCGGAACGCTCTCGCGATCCGGGTAGGCATGCAGTCCTTGCAGTTCGATGGCTCCATTGGCGGGGGCAGCCAAGGCCAAAAGCAGCATGGCTGTTGTCATGCCGTGAGCGACCGCAGCTCGCCTCCGGTCAAACTTGATTATCGGTCGTCTCGTTGTCTTTTTCATTTTGAATACCTGCCCTCGGCCAAGCGCCGCTTCCTAGGTTGGTTATGCGGAGGCCGATGCTGGTGTGATTGTGCCGAATGTCAAAACACTTTGAAAAAATCTTCCCCGAACAAAATAAACTCGCGTTGCTTAAAATCGGCAAAGTAGGGTCGCCGCATGTGCTTCACCCGCTTCCGCCGACAGGAGGAGACCGAATAAATGTTGAATGACTCCAGGACTGACCCTCGCCCGTGGCACTCGGGTATCACACGCTATCAATGGATGGTGTTGGTTGTTGCCTCGCTTGGGTGGGTGTTCGATATTTTCGAGGGCCAAATTTTCGTTGCATCGATGCGCGATGCCATGCCGGATCTGCTCGGGGTATCCCCCGATCATGACTCGGTGCGCACCTGGAACGACCGTGCCTTTGGCTTCTTCCTGCTGGGTGGCGCGTTCGGCGGCGTGGTGTTTGGCATGATCAGCGACCGCATTGGCCGCGCCCGGACGATGATCTACACCATTCTGTTTTACTCGCTCTTCACCTGCCTGAGCGCCTTTTCACAGGAGCCGTGGCACATGGTGGTGCTGCGGTTCCTCGTGGCGATGGGCGTCGGCGGCGAATGGGCCGTGGCCAGCGCCATGGTGGCCGAGGTGATGCCCAAGCGATCGCGCCCGGTGATGAGTTCTATTTTTCATGCCTCGAGTGTCTTCGGCACCTTGCTGGCAGTGGCAGCTATTTATTTGCTGATTGGAAACCCGGAATTAAACGAGTGGCTGGCCGGCAAAGGCATCGACGGCTGGCGCGTGGGGTTTGCCATCGGCGTGTTGCCGGCATTTCTCACGCTTTGGATTCGCTGGAAGCTGCACGAACCGGAGAGCTGGACCGCCGCCCGCGACCGCGCCATGCGGGATGAAACCCAGCGGACAGGCCGGATCGGCGAGCTCTTCTCCGCAGCCCACCGGCGTAACACACTGATCGGCGTGACCCTTGCGACCATCGGTCTGGTCACGTTTTGGGGAGGCCACATCTACGGCAAAAACGCCCTCATGCGCCAGGCACAGGCCGAGGTTTTGATGATGGAAAACATCGGCGCCGACGCTGATAAAGCGGTGAAGAATGCGGCTTTTGAGAAGCACAAGTCCGAAATCAAGCGGGCCGAGATGACGAGCATGGCGCTGAACACCACCGGAGCGGGCCTGGGCCTCGTGCTCTTCGGCGGCATCTCGATCCGACTCGGGCGGAAGGGCGCCTTTATACTCTACCACGCGATGGCTTTTGTGATGATGCTGGTGATGTTCCAGTGGCTGATTCCCGGCGACGCCTCCAAGGGAGTGCTCATGGTGTGCCTGCCTGTGTTCGGGTTTTTCACCGTGGGCATGCATGCGGGCTATGCCGTGTATTTTCCGGAACTGTACCCAACCCGCCTGCGCGGCACGGGAACGGGCTTTTGCTTCAACATGGGCCGGCTGGGCACCGCCGCCGCGTTCTTTGGCTTTGCCGCCATGGCCAGCCCGCCCACGCCAGAAACCAAGGCCATGTGGCTCGCGCCCCTGTTCCTTCTCGGCGTGGTCGTGGTGTTGTTCGCCAAGGAAACCCGCGACGAGGATTTGCCGGAGTAAGGCGGGGACGTCCCGCTACACCAGCGAAAACCCATCCGCCGCAAACTTGGCCAAGCGCATCTCGTGTGCCCCGTTGGCGCGGGTGAGTTCGTGGATGAAAACAATCTCATCGCCCATCCGCTGCGCGTCGATGTAACGCAACGAGCCGGAGGCGTGGGGGCTGAGCACGACCGGGCCGTCCGGCGAGAGTACTTCCCATGATTTCAAATCGTCCGAGACGGCCAAGCCGGTTTTTTCCTCGTAGTTTTCATGATGACCGGCGCTGCCATCGTAGAATGCGTAGTAACGGCCATTGAGCGGCAATACACTGTTGATGCGACGGCAATATTTGTCCCACGCAGTGTCGCCCTCAGGCTCCAGCACGATGCCCTGCCAGTCCCACTGGTCAAGATCGGTGGAGGTGGCCAGCGCGGTGGCGCTGACGCATTCGCCGGTGTTGAAAATATCCAGCGAGTCATGCGATTTGTCGCCGGTGGTCGAGGTGCTTTTTGCGACGCTGAGGAAGAGATAATAAACGCCATCAACCTCCATCAGCCACGGGTCCTTCACGCCCTCCAGCCCCAACTCGGTGGCGGTGAACAGGCGTTTCGTGTTGCCAGGATCAAGAGCCTCCACTGTATCCGCCCGGTTGACGGTGGTGCACCAGCGGCCATCTTCCGGGGCCACATAGCTGGTGAAGTAGCGCCATTGGCCGTCCGGGCCGCGCTTGAGGATGCTCTTTTCGATTGAGGCGGAATCGTACTGGCTTTTGCGCACCGACCACACGTCTTCAAACGATTCGAAATCGGTCGTCCTGGCGATTCGCGACTCGCCGCCGCGGTCAGGCTCCACCCCTCGCGGACGGCGGATTCGATAAGTGAGATACGCGGCCTGGTCAGCCTCGTCCCAGCACCAACCGGGCGCACCCACCCAATATCCTTTTTCGTCACCCACAGGCTCGCGAATAATCGCTCCCTCCAGCAGTTCCCTTTCAATGTTCAACCGGTTCATTTGATCGTGATTATTTTTCTTGTGCGTATGGATTCCTCCGCCGCGATGGCCAGCAACGTGCCGTCGATGCAGTTGGCCACCGAGGTCAGCTGTGTCTCCCCTGTGCGGATGGCACGGATGAAGGCCGGATGAATCTCGGCAAACCCCAAGTGCCCGCCCCAGCCAACACCGCGCTTGGCCTTCACCTTGATGACTCGCGGCTCGCCTTTCCGTTTGCCGTGCTGCCAATGGAGAATTCGCAGGTTGTCGAGGTCGGTCTGCAAAACGCCTTGGTCACCCACCACGCCCATCTCGAGCGTCTCCCTCGGCGGCTCGTGTGCAAACAGGCAAAGATGCAGCGTGCCCTTCGCACCGTTGGCGTAATCCCAACTCACCGTCGCGTGGTCGTGTACTTGGTTGGCGCCGGGGATGACGCGGTTGACGGCGTTGTTGCCGAACGCACTCACACGCCTGGGCCGGGCACCCACCCACCAGTTCATCAAGTCAAAGTGATGGCAGTTTTTATCGACAAGACAGCCGCCGCTCTTTCGCCGATCCTGAATCCATTCGCGCGACTTGGGCTGGAACGGCCCGCGAAATTCCTTGCACCATGTCATGTGCGGCGTGCCAACCACGCCCGCATCCACCAGCTTTTTGAACTTCCCAAAAAACGGCGAGTACCGCAACTCATGGCCGATCAGCAGCACGCGATCGCTTTTCGCCGAGGCGCGCAACAACTTGCGGCACTCGGCCGGCGTGATGCCGACGGGCTTCTCGAGAAAAAGATGTTTTCCTGCCTTGAGCGCCTCCAGCGCCAGCGGCACATGGGTGAAGTTGGGCGAGGAAACCACCACCGCATCGAGGTCGCTGTGGATGAGGTCGCGTTCATTTTTAAACAACCGCATCTCCGGCGCCACCTCCATTGCGCGGGCGGTGCGTCCGGGATCACTGGCGCACAAGGCGACCGCCTCCGCCTGCCCCCGGCATTCCCGGTGAAACAACTGCAGATGGCTGAAGCCCATGGCTCCCGCGCCAATAAAACCTATGCGTATTTTCCGCGCCACGCGGCGCGGACTCTGCCCGAAGCCGTGCTTGTCAGGCAAGCCCGGTGTAATTTCGCCAGCCGAATGACTCCGTCTTTGGCCAAGCGGCGAACAATCTATTTGCCACCGCGCAGTTCGAGTATCGCTTGGCCAAGCGCTCGGCCGATTTTGGTGAAGGTGATCGTGCTGCCGAGGTAGTGGTACGGGAAGTCGGAGCCTAGTTTTTCCCACTCGGCGACGTTGTCGCGCCACGTGGGGAACGCCGCGTCGGCGCGCTTGTCCCAGTACACGTCGGTCGGGATGGCGCGGACGTTGCCCGCAAATTCGGGCACATCGTTCATCGACGCCTGCGCCGCCTTGACGATGACCATGTTGCCCTTGGCCGGCGCAAAGCCGTTCTGCCCCATGATGCCGATGGCGAACGGGAGGTTCGGCTTGGCCAAGTCCTTCCGCACGTCGCGGATAAAGTTTTTCATGTTCACCGCGTACTCATCCTGAAAGCCGTTGTACATGTCGTTCCAGCCCTGGAACCACACGAAGCCGGCGATGTCGTAGCCGCGCCCGTCGTAGTCGGGGAACCGTTGTTTCAACTCGCTCAACGTCGTTTTGATTTCCGACATCATCAGTCGATAAAAGTGGCCGTAACTGTCGATGACCTCCCTGCGGTATTCGCCGGCCTTGGCTTTGCGGATGGCGTCGATTGAGGCGTCACTCTTTTCCTCGATCTGTTTGCGGGTGATTTTTGGGTTGTCTTTCTTCGCTTGGTTCCACTCGTTGCGAATGAGGTTGTTGTAGTCGCGCTTCACCATGTTTTCGACGAACTCGTCGATCTTCTCCTTGGACTGCAGACCGGAGCTTGGCGGCCGAAAGTCGCGCCCGATGCTCTTGCCGCCCCAAGCAGCCTTGATGAGCAGCACCGGCGCCTCGAAGTGGTTGCCCATCACGTGGCCAAACTCCAGCTCCAGCCCGATGCGCCCCGGCGAACCGTAACCCACCGTCAACTTGCCCCGGCGCTTCAGGTAGTTGATGCACACGTCGTCGCGCTCGATGTACTTCCCGTCCTTGTGCAGGTGCGCGAAGAAATCCTTCGTCTCCGGCGCAGTGATCTGGTGGTTCAGCAGCGGGTCAACCCTGCCCTTGCCCTCCATGTTCGATTGACCGGCGAGGATGAACACCTTAACCGGTTTTTTGTCCGCCAACGCGGAACAGTTCAGGACGAGGGCGAGCGAGAACAACAGAATATGTTTCGAGAATTTCATGGCTTGGGCCAATCCTAACGAACGCGCCTGCACCCGCAAGTGAAATTCCCATTTTGCTTTGCCGCCAAAAGCCCTCTGCTACCATCCGCGCCACGCATGGCGCGCAAAATTCTCATCCTCACTGAGGGGCTCTCCTCGCCACACTCGGCCAAGACCGCGTGCGGCGTGATCCGCTTTCGGCGCGATGAAGTGGTGGGCGTGCTCGACACCACCGTGCCGCCGCAGCCGGCGCAGGCGCTGCTCGAGGTCGGCGGCGACTTGCCGGTGGTCAACTCCCTCGACGCCCTGCCCGAGGCCAACGTGCTGCTCATCGGCATCGCCCCCTCCGGCGGCACTCTGCCCGCGCCGATGCGGGCGCTGGTGCTCGGCGCGATCGAGCGCGGGATGGACGTGGACTCGGGTCTGCACGAGTTTTTGAGTGACGACCCCGAGTTCGCCGCCGCTGCCGCGGCCAGCGGCTCGACCCTTCGCGACCTGCGCCGCAACAGCGAGCGCGACGTGGCCAGACGGCAAAACATCTCCGTCGACTGCCTCCGCATCCACACCGTCGGGCACGATTGCAGCGTCGGCAAAATGGCGGTCTCCATCGAGGTGGCACGCGGCTTGGCCAAGCGCGGCGTGGACGCCAAGTTCATCGCCACCGGCCAGACCGGCATGCTCGTGGAGGGCGACGGCTGCCCGGTCGACGCCGTGGTTACCGACTTCATCAGCGGCGCGGTGGAAAAACAAATCCTCGCGCACCAGCACCACGAGGTGCTCGTCATCGAGGGCCAGGGCAGCATCACGCATCCGTGCTACTCCGCCGTGACGCTTGGCCTGCTGCACGGCTGCCTGCCGCACGGCCTCATTTACTGCTACGAGATGGGCCGCAAAATGGCCAAGGGCGCAGCCCACGTCGAACTGCCCTCGATGGAGTCGCAGCGCGACCTCTACCACGCCATGGCCAACGCGGCGTATCCGTGCCGGTTCATCGGCGTGGCCATCAACAGCCGCACCGCAGAGGAACCGGCCTACCGCGCCGAGCGCGATCGCATCGAGTCGGAATGGAACCTGCCGGCATGCGACGTGTTCCGCAAAAACGCCGAGCCGCTGGTGGAAACAGTGCTCGAAATGCTAAAAGACTAAAATGGAACTGCTCCTGCACGAATACGAATTGCCGTTGAAGCATCCGTTCACGATCTCGCGCGGCACCACCACGGCGCAGCGCACGTTGATTGTGGAATTGCAACAGGACGGCGTGAGCGGTTACGGCGAAGCCATCGCCAACACCTACTACGACTCGCCGATGGACTCGATGCGTGCGCGACTGCAATCCGTCCAAACAATGCTCGACGGCGAGACATTTCGCGACACGGAATCGTTTTGGAAACTCTGCGCCGAGCGCCTCGCCGACGCGTCGTTTGTGTTGTCCGCGCTCGACTGTGCGGCGCACGATCTTTGGGGACGCCTCGAGCGCGCGCCGGTGCATCGGCTGTGGGGGCTCGACCCGGCAGACGCGGTTAATTCCTCCTACACGATCGGGATTGCCGGGGTGGACAAGATGGTGGCCAAGCTCGCCGAGATGCCGGGGTGGCCGGTGTACAAAATCAAGCTCGGCACCGCGCACAACGTGGAAATCATCCAAGCCCTGCGCGAGCACACCGAGGCCGTGTTTCGCGTCGATGCCAACTGCGGCTGGGCTCCGGGTGAGGCCGCCACGCTCTCCGCCGAGATGGCACGGCACGGCGTGGAGTTCATCGAACAACCGCTCCCGCCTGAGGCACGCGAGGCGCAGGCGCAACTCTTTCGCGACTCGGCGCTGCCAATCATTGCCGACGAAAACTGCGTCGGCGAAGCTGACGTGCCGCTGTGCGTCGACCACTTCCACGGCATCAACATCAAGCTCTGCAAATGCGGCGGCCTCACGCCGGCACGCCGGATGATTGCCGCCGCGCGCGACCACGGGCTCAAGGTGATGGTCGGCTGCATGACCGAAAGCTCCGTCGGCATTTCCGCCGCCGCCCAACTCACGCCGCTGATCGACTACGCCGACCTCGACGGCGCCGTACTCCTGGCCCAAGACGCCGCCGACGGCGTGCAACTACACAAGGGCCAATTGACATTTCCCAACGAACCCGGCCTCGGCATCCGGACGCTGAAGTAAAGTCAATCCCTTGGCCGGGCGGCGAGGATGAGGCTCACTAGTCTGCCGAACTCGGCGGAGCTGACGCTGCCCTCCTCCTCGAAGGTGTTCACCCGATGCACAATCACCAGGTCCCATTGCGGGATGACCAGCACCTTGTGACCACGATAGCCGCTGGCGGAGAAGGCGCCGTCCGGCAGGGTGACGTTGGGGTAAAACTTTCCGGTCGCCGCCACCCACCACATGTACCCGTAGCCGCCCCCGCGCTCGGTGGTGGAATACGGGCTGGTGCTTTCGTTGACCCAGTCTTGGGGGATGAGCTGTTCACCGCCCCACCCGCCGGCGCGGGCGAAGAGCAACCCGAACCGGGCGAGGTCACGGGCACTCAACCGGAACGGATACGCGGCGTGCACCGAGTCGGACCCCGTGACGTACTGGGTGTGCTCTTCGCGGACGAAATCCTGCATGCCCAGCGGCTTGGCCAGGCGCTCTTCGAATTCCTCAAAAATGCCGCGCCCGGTTTGGTTTTCGAAAATGGTGCAGGCGGCGTTAAAGTCCCAGTTGTTGTAGTACCAAAACGTGCCGGGCGCGTGGCTGCCGCGCTTGGGCCGCTTGGCCGCCATGCCTTTCGTCTCGTACAACGCGGGGTGGTACACGCCCGAACGCGCCTTGAGCAGATCGACGACGGTGGCCTTTTTCTCGGTGGCGGTGAGCGACGGGGCGTTGTCGTCGATGCCCAGTTCGCCAAGCGTGCTGGCGAGTTTGATTTTGCCGGACGCCACGTGCGGCCCGTACAACGCGCTTAGAATGCTCTTTCGCATGGAATGGCTTTTGAACGGCCGCTTTGTTTTGCCCCACTTGTCGACGACCTTGCCACCCTGCACGATCATCAGCGCCACGGTCTTGAGCGTGGCGGCGTGGTCACGGGCGGCTTTCAGCTTGGCCGACGACCACCCGGCGGCTTCCGGCGTCGGCCAGCGCGCCCACTCGCTGCCCGGAAACACCTTGACCTGGGCGTGCGGGAACCGGCCGGCGGCGTGCGCTTGGCCAAGCGCGAACATTGCCAGCAGGCCAAGTGCGGCGGCTTGGTTTCGGGAAATGGATTTACTTCGCATACGGGTCATGATGGTCTTGACGCTGCATTCAGTTCAAGTCCCATGCGATCCATTCGCATAACCACCACGATCTTTTGCCTCGGCCTGCTGCCGGCCATGTCCACCGCCGCCTCTCCCTTGGCCAAGCACGTGGACCACGCCATGCGCGACGAGATGGCCGGGCAGGAACTGGTCGGGCTGGCGGTGGGTATCATTCAAGATGGACAAATCGCATACCTGAAAGGCTACGGCATGGCCGACCGCGAGCAGCGAGTGCCGGTGACACGGCAGACGATGTTTCGCTGGGCATCCATCTCCAAGTCGATCACCGCCGTCGCGGCGATGCAACTGTGGGAGCGAGGCAAACTGAACCTCGATCGCGACGTGCGCCGTTACGTGCCGGAGTTCCCTGACAAAGGCACGCCGATCCGCGTGCGCCACCTGCTCTGCCATCAGGGCGGCATCGTGCACTACACCAACGGCAAAGTCATCCGGATCAAGCGCGACTACCCGGTGGCGCACCCATTCGAGAATGTTATTTACGCGCTGGACACTTTCAGGGAATCACCGCTCGTGAACGAGCCAGGCGAAAAGTACTCCTACACCACCCACGGCTACATCCTGCTGAGTGCGGTCGTGGAGCGGGCGGGCAAACAAAAGTTCGCCCACCAAGTGCGCGACCGCATCGCCAAGCCGCTGAAACTGGCAACACTGCAGCCCGACTACCAGTGGGAGGAGATCCCCCACCGCGCCGTGGGCTACCTCCAGCGCGGCGGCCAGGTGGAAGTCTCCACAAACACCGACGTGAGCTGGAAACTTGGCGGCGGCGGCTTCATCTCGAACATCGACGACTTGGCCAAGTTCGCCGCGGGCCTGCTGAACCACCGCCTCGTGAAACCGGCTTCGCGCCAAAAAATGTGGGCACGGCAAATGACGAGCGGCGGAGAACAAACAAAATATGCACTGGGCTTCAGCTTCAACCATTACCGGGACGCCGAACTGCACACATGGAAAGCGAACGGGACAGGCATCGAGATCGTCGGCCACAGCGGGTCACAGGAAAAAGCCAAGACCTGGATGGCGCTGTCGCCGCAGAAAAAGTTGGGCGTCGTGGTGATGAGCAACTCGGAGTACGCCCGCCCGCGCAGGCTTGCCGGACGGCTCCTGGAAGTCGTGATGCCAAAAGGTCTGCAGCCGTCCGAGTAATAATGAGACGCGAAGCAAAACAAGGAGGACCGCCCTCGACGCTGAGAGGGAACTACCGGCTTAACGGAAGGCATGCTTTGGTGTCAGCGTCAAAAAACACGGCACTGGCCTTGGCAACGCTGGCGCGGCTGACCCGGTAGCCCGGGGCACGCAGGGAATCCACCTCCCCGACCGGCCACTGGGCGTCCACGTGGACATCCATGTTGCCCTCCGAATGCATCCGCGGCGCGGCGACCGCCTGTCGTGCGGTTGCTCCGAGCCCCACAAACCGGCTCAACACGGCGATCAGGGCGTTGGGGATTCTCCGGCCCCCGGCGCCGCCCAGCGCCAGCAGCGGCTGCCCGTCCCGCTTCACGATGGTGGGACACATGTTATGCAACGGTCGCTTGCCGGGACCGGGTGAATTGGGATGACCGGTTCCCGCATGAAAGCGCGACATGCCATGTCCCAAGACCAGGCCCAGTCCGTCAATGATCACGCGCGCGCCAAATGCATTGCCGTGCGTCAGCGTCAGGGCCGCCAGGTTTCCGTGACGATCGCCGGCACTCAGATGCACCGTGCCGTCATCCCCCCGCGCCGTACCGGTGGCGGACACCGGTTTGCCCTGCTCAACCGCCCGGTTCACACGATCCGCCAGTTCCCGTGCGTACGCTTGGGACAGTAGGCGTTCCACCGGCACTTCGGCATGCTCCGGGTCACCAAGCAGGTTCAGCCGGTCGTTCCAGGCCAGCCGCAAGGTTTCCAGGTAGGCGTGCGTCCTCCCGGCGCCCGCCCGTCGTTCCTGCCATTTCAACGCCTTGAGCACCGACAAAGCCTCCAACACCGTCAACCCGCCCGCGGTCAGGGGAGCCGTGAAAATCTCATGACCCCGCCATTTCAAAACAAGGGGCGCCACCTCGCGCGCCCGGTACTGCGCCAAGTCCCGTTTGGTCACCAGGCCGTCGTGCTTTTGAAACGCCGCCGCAATCTGTCCGGCGATATCCCCGCGGTAAAACGAATCAACGGAATTACGATCCGCCAGGGTACGAAGCATTTCGGCCAGTTCCGGGTTGCGGAAAAGTTCCCCTGCAGACGATGCACTGACCACGCCCAATTCTTCCATGAAGGCTTTCCAGTTTCGGTTGGAGACCCGGATTCCTTCATCCGCAATGCGAATCGCTGGGCCGGCAATGGCCCGGAAGTCAAGGGTGCCGAAACGGTCCAGCGCCAGTTGCAACCCGGCCATCGTGCCCGGCACCCCGGCCGCCAGCCAGCCGTGCGGATTCAACCGGCCATTCACCAGTCCGGTATCCTCCCGCATGGCGGCAGGAGCCCTGCTGTTGAAATCGATGGAGGTCACCTTCTTGCCGGCCATCGCAATGGTCATGTGCCCGCCATACCCGCCGGGCCCACATTGATGCGGAGCCGCCACACCGGCGGCCAGGGCCGCGGCCACCGCCGCATCCACGGCGTTGCCGCCGCGCGCCAATATTTCCCCGCCCACCTTCGCGGCGGTGGGTTCACCCACGACCGCCCCGGCACTGTTCGGGCCGGGGCTTTGAGCCCGAATCCAAAGGTTCGGCAGAAACACGCCAGCGCCGAGAGTGGTGCCGGCAAGGGACAGCAGTTTGCGACGGGTTATACAGCAAGACATGTCAGCAGATTGGGTGCACGCGAGGAAGACGCCAATCTATCAGGGATTGAAACGAAGTGCCACCCTCCAGAAACACCCGGGTAGAGCGCCACCCACTCACGCCTTCAGGAAATTCTCGAAGAAGTTGTAGATGATGTTGTTGCTCTGCTCGTTGGGCGAGTGGCCGGGACGGTTGGTCATGGCCACGCGGTTTTTGGCACCAAGCAAATCGTTGACCACGATGCTGTGGTTGAGTGCCTCCCAGCGGCGCGGTGGATCCTCCGAGCCGCCGCTCACCAGGAAGGGGCGCGGGGCCATTAGCGCATGCAACTCGTGCAAATCGCGGCCGGCCCTGAGCAGCTCGGGATACAGGCCGCGGGCCGGGTTGTCCGCCGTGGGCACACCCCGCTTGCGCCACGGCCGCGGATGCCAGCCCAGATACCACGGCTCCCAGTAGTTCACGCTCGGGCGTGTGTCGAAAACGATGCCGGGGTCCGACCACGCCGCGCACGCAAATTTTTCGAAGAGGCACGACGCAAACATCGCCCACTTGCCGCCGTACGAGTGTCCCACGATCCCGATGCGTTGGTCATCCACCTCCGGTCGCTGCGCCAGCACGTGCCAGGCGTTGGCCGCCGCGCAGCCGAGCATCGACAGGGGCTGCACCGTCGCCTTGTCGATGGAGGGATAATAGGTGGCGTAGGTGCGGTTGAGGGTCGCCTCCGTGCTGCCGATGGAGAGCGCCACAAACCCGCGCCGCGCCAGTTGCAGCGCGAAGTCCCGATGCGGCCGCGTGCCCAGACCGATGGCCGTTTCCGGCTCGTAAAACACCGTCACCGCCGCCGGCCGTTTGCCCCTGCCATCGGGGATCAGCAAATATCCCGTGGTGAATTCCACCGGCGTCCACTTGAACCGCACCTTGATCTGCCGGAAATTCTCCCGTCGCGCTTCCCCCAGCACCTCCACCCGTGGTTTCGTGATCAATGCCGGCCACGCCCCCATCAGCTTCATCCAGTCGCTTTGTATTTCCGTCCGCCGACGCGTCCAGTCCGCTGGCGTCTTTGCCCTCGAGCCGTCATTGAAAATCAACGGGGAACGATACCTGCCCAGTTTGCCCCGCCACTCCTCTGGCGGGATGAAGATGGAGGCCGTCGCCCGCCGTTCCTTTGCCATCAACCGCCCCGCCACGGAGCCCACCGCCACGGTCTTCAGGAACGTGCGCCGGCTGGACTGACACTGCATGGCTGATGAACAACAAAAATGGCCGGAAATGGCAAGCGAACTTCAGATGTTTTGGAAATCATCCACCCCAGCCGGTTGCTTTTGAAGTCCCGTCAACCGCTTGGCCAAGCGCGGTCGCGGCTCATCTCCGACTCGCCCGCTTTTGATGGACATCCGACCCGTCAGGGGCCATGTTTCCGAGTTCGAACCAACATATCGATTCATTGTCCCAGTCGATTCGCTGGCCTCAATTCACCACGTTATGAAAACAACCAAGCGCAACGGGTTCACGCTCATCGAGCTGCTGGTGGTGATCGCCATCATTGCCATTTTGGCGAGCCTGCTGCTTCCGGCGCTGGCCCGGTCCAAGGCCAAGGCGAACAATGTCAAGTGCATCAGCAACCAGAAGCAGATCGGCTTGGCCTTCATGATGTATGCGGGGGACAACGATGAGTCCTATCCCGCGCTCACCAACTGGGCGACATCCGGTGGAAAACAAGGGAAGAGCAGCCTCTACAGCGGAACAACAGCCCCTCAGCGCAGGCCACTGAACAAATACGCGGCATCGGTCGGGGTCTTTTTATGCCCATCGGACAAGGGGGATTCATTGCACGGCATCGATCATTGCTACACTGCATGGGGAACCAGTTATTTGCCCCAATTCAGCCATGATTCGTTCAGGGTGAAGATGGTTTGCGGTGTGCAAAATGACCGGAACAGCCGTTCCATAAAGTCAGGACAAATAGCCAGGAGTCCCTCGAACAAAATCATCCAGGGCGATTGGACATGGCACCCCAACCGGACCAAGGACAATCCCAAATACCTCTGGCACACCGTCCAGGGGCACTTTCGAAATAACATCCTGTTCGGGGATGGACATGTTGATTTTTTCAAGTTCCCCAACGAAGCTCCCGGCTGGATTTGGTCTCCCCCGCCACATTCCTCATGGAAATGGTGGTGAAACCATCGCGCACACCCGATGAAAAGCGATAAAGAGAATTGGCAATAAGATCGTCATTATGAAAATACCCAGACGCAACGGCTTCACGCTCATTGAACTGCTGGTGGTGATCGCCATCATTGCCATCCTGGCCGCGTTGCTGTTGCCCGCGTTGTCACTCGCCAAGGAACGAAGCAAGAGAGCCGTCTGCAAGTCCAACCAGCGTCAGATCACATTGACGATCCTCATGTATGCCGGTGAAAATGAAGGCAGGTTCCCGACCGGGCTTCGCAATAACAACATGTCCCACTACACATTTATCAGTGACAAGGTGTTCCTCTACCTTCGCGACAAAGGCAGCCTGTCCACCAATTCCTTCTCCTGCCCCAACAAGCAGGATTGGTTTCGCCGGGGATCGGTTGGTTATCGTCTCGGCTACTACTACCTGTGGGGGCACAAGACCCCGAAACAGCCCAAGAACTATTCGCCGCCGCCGCTGGGCTCCACTTCCCCGATACACTGGGACTCTCCCAACCGGGACACCGACCCGCCGGGCTGGGCCATGATTGGCGACGTGGTGGAAAAGGGAACCTTTACACCCCCGGTAACCTCCAGCCCGCACGGCCCCGGGGGCAGTGTCATCAGCAAATTCAACTCCTTTCCCGAGCCGGGGAAAATCGGGTCGGAAGGCGGCAACGTGGGCTATACCGATGGATCGGTGCAATGGGTCAACCAGGTCATGATGAGGCCCCATAACGCGACCATCCCCGCCGGGCGAATCATCGGCTACTGGTGATGCAATAAATTGAACCTTATCGAACAGGGATGATAATAACCCCCCGGAATCATGGCTTGTCTATGGCAGGATTTGCCTTCCCCATGACATGGAAGGAAAGGAAATATCTATTAGTCAAATGAACACAATCCAGAAGATGTTGGCACGAACCGTGACACGGACGCATTTCTCTCGGACAAAGCAGTGGATCCTGCCGGCGCTTGCGCTGGGCCTGATCACGGCACAATCAACGGCTCAAACGTTCACCGGGGAAGGCAACTGGAAGAACGCCGAGAACTGGAACACCGGTATCCCGGCCGACGGTGCCACTGCCATCATCAACGGCATCTGCGAAATCAGCGGGAACATTGGGCCGGCCAACACTTTTAACCCGACTCGGCTGGTCGTGGGCGAGGGCACCGGGGGCGTGTTGAACGTTACCGGGGGCACATTGAGCGGAGCGCACGGCGGGGGGCTCAACGGCGGTATTTACGTTGGAAGCGGCGCTGGAGGCGTGGGTGAAATGTTCATTGCCGACGGGGCGGCGATGCGTTCGCAGGGGGGCAACATGCGAGTCAAGATAGGCGATGATGAAGGCGGCATCGGCAGGCTGACCATTGCCGGTGAACTCTTGAATTATAAGTTTCTTGAGATCACCAATGGGACCCTCGAGATGCTGCCGACCGGAATCAACAACAAGTTCAACCAACTCAACACGATATCGACCATTGGACCCAACGGAACCCTGGCCTATGTCATTGATGGAGACCAGGTCGGCGCATTGGAGCGTGCCAACGCCAATGGTTTAAATATGGAAATCGATTTTGAGGCGAACCTGCATATTACCTTGTTGGGTGAATTTGAAGTTGGTGATTCCTGGACGCTGATAAAATACCATACCCTCGATGGTGAGTTTGCCCAGGGCCTATCATTCACGAACCAGCAGGGTTTCACGTTTGACATCGATTATGGTTTTGGCGTGGACGAAGAGTTGAAGATCACGCTGACCTCGACCGCCGCCGCGCCTGAGATCAATTCACTCGGAACCCAGCCGCCGGCAATTTTGGCCGGAGAATCAAGCACGCTCGAGTGGTCGGTGGGCGCCTTCGACAGCCTGGGCATTGACCAGGGAATCGGCGATGTTGCCGGCAGCACGGCGGGCGGACGCGGCAGTGTGGAGGTATCGCCCGCTCAGACCACCACCTATACACTGACTCTCAGGAAAAGCGGGATCGAGATCATCGATACAGTGACCGTTGTTGTCGAGGAACCGCCCTACATCGGTCTCCTCGAAGCCGGCGAAACACTACTGGTGCCGGGCAATAGCACGACTCTCAGGTGGAAGGTGGACGGGGCTACGGACATATCCATCGCCCCGGACATTGGCAGCGTCGAGCCTGTTGGGGGGATCAGCCTGACACCCGGTGAGACAACGACCTACGAGTTGACCGCTTCGAACGCCTACGGAACCGTGACAACCGAGGTGACCGTGATCGTCGATGCGGTCCTGGCTGCGATTACCAACCGCTACGACGCCGGGGGTACGGGGAACGTGGACGGTTTTTTCAATGACCAGGTTGGAGTGAACAACTTTGATCTCAAGAGCAACATGCTCGACACTTCCATCACCAGCTACACCACGCACTTCACGGCAGCCAATCGCCTGACAGGATTCAGCAACGACTCGGGGGGTGACGCACTGGGGTTCCCGGGTGGGGACATCACCTTCGAGATCTGGGTGCGTCCAGGTGCGTTGGATGACGGGCACCAGGTCCTGTTCGAGACCGGCGGCAGCGGTAACGGGCGCTGCCTCCTGATCACACAGAGCGCTGTCCGCTTCCTGAATAGTCAAGACGGAACTCGCACCCATGATTTCGAGGTCTCCCTTGAGAACATTGACGTGGTTGATTTCATTCAGATTGTGGCCGTACTGGACGAAGCCAACGAACAGGTGGCGCTCTATGTGAACGGCTCCGCGGGTGGGCGGATTGCGGGTAACTCCGAGGGCTCGCTGGGTGCTCCGAATGGCCGATCCACACTCTTCAGCTGGAGTAGTTTCTCCGCTGGAATTGCAGGCGCCCTGGGCGGGAGTGCCGGCACGGAGCCGGAGGGGACAACGCAGTTCCGTGGCGAAATCGCATTGTTAAACGTTTTTGGCCGGGTGCTGACGCCCGGAGAGGTGGAGATTCAATTCAACCGCCATGCCGTCCAGGACCCAGGTATCATCAAGTCGTTCACGGTCACGCCCAGCCGCCAGGACGCCGGGGGCACGGTAACGCTGGCATGGGAGGTGGGCGAATTTGGGACGCTTGATCTTGATGGTGTGGGTGACGTGAGTGACATGACGAACGAAGGGATGGGCACCCTTGAAATAACATTGGATCGGTCCGAGACCTTTGTTCTGGCCGCCACCAACGCAGAGGGCGCCAGTGTGGCGCGGGTCACCGTAATTGTGGGTGTCCCGGCCGACGCCATCCTGTTGACAACGAACGCTGAAACCTGGGACGACGCAACGGCGTGGTCGGACGGCTTGGCGCCGCACAAAGGGGGCGATTACATTTTCATGGACTTCTTTGCCACGCGCTTGGCTACCCCGAACACCTCGGAACCCGCGTTTGCGGGCAGCTCACTTGAGGTGCGGGGATCGGGCACAACGCTGGCCCTGCAGCATGAGTTCGAGTCAGTTGCACGGGTCGCGGATTTGCGTCTTAACGGTGGCACGATTGCATTGCCGCACGATGCGGCTTGGAGAAGCCTCGGTTTGGGCGGTGGTTTGTCGGTCTTGTCCGCCAGCCAGATCGACATCACCGGGGATTCCAACAACCTTCAACTTGATTCAACCATTTCCGGTGAAGCCGGATTGACGGTGCTCATGGGTGTTTCCGATCCCGACAACATCGGTCCGAATCTGGAACTAAACGGGGCAAACAGCCAATTCAGCGGTGGGTGGACCTTTTCAAGGGGTTACACGCTCGCCAGTGTCGAGGGTTCCCTGGGCACAGGTGATATCCACTTGATCAATGGAGACCTTGAGATTATGTACAGGCTAGACAGCCCGGACACGACACTTAATCTTCAGGGGAACAATGCCCTGGTCACGCTGGACTGGAACCTGTCTATCGGGGCACTCAATGTGATCCAGGATAACGGCGTCTCAATCGCGGTACCCGCCGGACACTACGATGAGAGCGGCTGGCAGACTTTTCTCGACGGTCATCCTACCCTCGGAGGAGAGTATTTTTACTTTTTGGATTCGGTCGAGATCACTGTCCTGGGTGAGGATTCGTTTCCCATTCCAGGCACAACCTTCACCGGGGAAGGCGATTGGAAGGAGGTCGAGCGTTGGAGCCAGGGCGTGCCTCTCGATGGCGACATCGCTGTAGTCAACGGTATTGTCGAGATTTCCGGGGATGTCGGCACAAGCAGCGGAGACAATCCAGCCACCATCTTCATTGGCGCCCACAAGACGGGTCTGCTCAATGTCACGGGCGGCATGTTGAGCGGAGCGCACACCGGCAGCGGTATCCATGTTGGCGTGGGGCGAGGCGGGGATGGAACCGTCAATATCGCCGAGGGAGCCGCCCTGCGTTCCCAGGGAGCCGGGATGGTTGTAAGGATTGGCGACAAACAAGGAGGGGTTGGGACAGTTTCGGTTGCCGGTGAATTGTTCAACTTCAAGTTCCTTGAGATTATCAACGGAACCCTCGAGATGATGTCGACCGGATTGAATCGGAGCTTTAACTCCGTGGATGCGTCAGTGATCGGTCCTCAGGGAACCCTCGCGTTCGTCATTAACGGCGATCAGGTCGGCTCCCTCAAGCGCTCGAATGACACGGGTTTGAATCTTCAGATCGATCCGGCGGCGAATCTTGTGGTAACGTTGACCGGCCAGTTCACGCTGAATGATACATGGACACTGATCGACTACACGACGTTAACGGGTCAATTCGCCCAAGGCACTCAATTTACAAACGCCCAGGGCCACGAATTTGAGATTGATTACGGGACGGGCGACCTAAACACGTTGACCCTGCGCTTGACCTCGATCAATCCGGACGCAACCCCGCCAACGATCTCAATCAGCCATGATGCAGGCCAAGTCGTCATCGAGTTTACGGGCACACTGGAAGCGGCACCGGCGTTGAAGGGTCCGTGGTCGGAGGCGGACGGGGCGGTCTCGCCCTACACGGTAGTATTGGATTCGTCCATGAAGTATTTCCGATCAAAGAAATAGCGTGTCAGGAATATCGCTTGCCCCGGATACGCTTGATGAATTCCTTCATGAATCAACCTAACCGACAAAGAGGATTCACCCTCATCGAGTTGCTGGTGGTCATCGCCATCATCGCCATCCTGGCGGCGTTGCTGCTGCCGGCCCTGGCCAAGGCCAAGCAGAAAGGTGTGCAGGCAGTCTGCATGAGCAACCTAAAGCAGTGGGGGCTGGTCTGGCAGTATTACACCGATGAAAACGAAGGATTCTTCAGCAAGGGAGTCGATACTAAAAACCAGAGCGGCTGGGCACGCGGCGAATGGGTGGGCTCACTGCAGAAGTTCTGGCGCAAACAGGACATCCTGCTTTGTCCAGCCGCCACGCTGGCACGGAGCATCCGATCCCAAAACTACACGTTAAAGCCGGTAAAGAAAAACCAGTATGATAATTGGGACGTGGTCGGCAGTTGGAACGCCTCCTTCAAGCACGGGTTCCTCTTCAGGGAGCCCGTTCCCACCCGGGCCAGTTACGGCAACAACAACTGGCTCTACAACGCGTCAAGAACGATCCAGAACCGAAACGTGAAGTGGCATTGGCGCATAATCAACCCCTCCGGTTTTGACCTGCACAACATCCCAATGTTCATGGACACCATGTGGCGCGGGGGCGGCCCTCACCACGACGCCGCCAGCAGGTTCATGCCGGGCAACTACAACGGCGACTGGCAGGGTGCCGGGCATGAGATGAAGCACTTTGCGTTTGACCGCCACGCCGGGGGCATCCAGGGCGTGTTCATGGATCACTCCGTGAGGCACGTGCCGATCAAGCAACTGTGGCGGCTCAAGTGGCATCGCACGTTTGACACGAGCCGTAAAATGAGCTGGCCCAGGTGGATGTCCGGCTATCCCGAGTACCAATAGACAGCAACCATCTCATCATTGGATTTTTTTGTGTAAGGCCTGTGTCACAAAAACGCGAAATATATACTCAAACAAGAGCTTATCACCGCTTGACAGGTGTAATCTACAAATTGCTAATCACATGTCTTTGCAGTCGACCTAGAAGACAATAAAATGAAAACGCATCGTCGCAGTGCCTTCACCCTCATCGAGTTGCTCGTGGTGATCGCCATCATCGCCATCCTGGCGGGCCTCCTTTTGCCGGCCTTGGCCAAGGCCAAGGGCAAGGCGCTTTCCGCCAATTGCCTGTCCAACCTCCACCAGTGGGGAATCTACTTTCAAATGTTCACCCAGGATCATGACGACAAGTTCATGTATCCCAACCAAGGTGTTTGGGTGGAGCCGTTGAGACCCTATTACCAGGGCGGTGGCGAGAAGATCCGGGTTTGTCCCCGGGCAACACGATCCCTCTCGGAAGGGGCGCCGGGCGCATTGGCTGCATGGGACGCGGTCAACTCCTTCACCAGGGTCAAGGATGTTTACCGGGGCAGCTACGGGATCAACAACTGGGCCTACAACATTCCCCAGGGCATGAACCTGTTATGGGGGCACCCGGTGGAGAACAACTGGCGAACCATCAACCCGGCCGGGGCTGACCTGAACAACATCCCGATTTTCATGGAATGCTGGCGTTGGGGGGGCGCTCCCTATGACTCGGGGCCCAATGCCCTGCCTCCGCATACTGAAAACTCCCTGATCCACGGAATGGGCCGGTTTTGTTTGAACCGACACAATGGATTCGCGAACGGCAGCATGATGGATCTATCTGCGCGCCCCATACGGTTGAAAGCACTATGGGGGCTGAAATGGCACAAAAAAACCAACACAGCCTACCGGCCCGCTTGGCCATTCTGGATGCGCGACATGCCTGAAAAATAGATTTATATCACACTGCAACCAAGAAAGGGTTGCGGCTTATCACCAATAAAAAAAGTTCGTTTTTGAATAGACCGCGCCTTTCTAACTGTTATCTTTTTCTTCGCGCCGAAAGCAATTGACTAGTTTGTCGGCCAAAACCCGGATCAACATGAACACGCATCGTCGAAACGGTTTCACGCTCATTGAACTTCTCGTTGTCATCGCCATCATTGCCATCCTGGCGGCTCTGTTGCTGCCGGCGCTGGCCAAGGCCAAGCAGAAAGGCGTGCAGGCGGTCTGCACCAGCAACCTCAAGCAATGGGGGCTGATCTGGCAGTTTTATGTCGACGACAACGACGGCTACTTCAGCAACGGGATCAAGGTCGGCTGGGCACGCGGCGAGTGGGTGGCCGCGCTGGAGAAGTTCTGGCGCAAGCAGGACATCCTGCTCTGCCCGGCAGCCAACATGGCCCGCACCAGCGCAGCACCCGGATATCAGCTCGTCAAGGTGCCGAAATACAAACAGGATCCCTACCCTAATTTCGGCAGCTACAATGCCTCCTTCAAGCACGGGGGCATCTCTAGGGAACCCTGGCCCACCCGGGCCAGTTATGGCAACAACAACTGGCTCTACAACGCGCCACGCACCATCCAGAACCGAAACGTGAATTGGCATTGGAGAACCATGAATCCATCGGGACATGACCTTCATAACATCCCCATGTTCATGGACACCATGTGGCGCGGCGGCGGCCCGTACCACGGGAACTCAAACAAGATCATGCCCGGCAACTATAACGGCGACTGGCAGGGTGCCGGCAAGGAAATGATGCACTTCGCCTTCGACCGGCACAACGGAGGCATCCAGGGCGTGTTCCTGGACCACTCTGTGCGGCACGTGCCAATCAAGAAATTATGGCGCCTGAAATGGCACCGGGAATTTGACACCAGCGTAAAGATGAACTGGCCGAGATGGATGGCCGGCTATCCCGAATACCGTTAATCCAGACTTTTCCCAAAAAACCAATTTTCAGGATCCGGGAGGCTCCCACATCGAGATCGGCGCCTCTCCATCGGCCCCTAAATAGGACAACCAACTAGATGCCGAGGCCTGACAAAACAATGCCCGGCCATCCGTTTGCCCAAACAGCGGAGCTGTGTTTTTTAATGGATTCAAGACTTTCGCTTCACATCACCACCGCACACGAGAAACCTCGCGCCTACGCTACATATCGTTCAATAATTCAATAAAAAGATTTTTTTCTCGACAGCTTAGGGGAAAATGTCGAATTTGCCCGGCGTTCAAATAGTTTCGCTTATTTCGCAAACAGTTTTTACCGCTGCTGTCATTTAATTGAACCATATGAAAAAATATCGCCGCAACGCCTTTACTCTCATTGAGCTCCTGGTGGTCATCGCCATCATCGCCATCCTCGCAGCCCTGCTGTTGCCGGCCCTGGCCAAGGCAAAACAGAAAGGCGTGCAGGCAGTCTGCATGAGCAACCTCAAGCAATGGGGACTGGTATGGCAATATTACACCGACGAGAACGAAGGCCGTTTCAGCCAGGGGATAAACGTTAAAAACATGAGCGGCTGGTGGCGCGGCGAGTGGGTGGCGTCACTGCAGAAGTTCTGGCGCAAACAGGACATCCTGCTCTGCCCGTCCGCCAAGCTGGCCCGTAGCAACCGGGCCCAAAACTACACGTTGAAGCCGGTAAATAAAAACCAGCGGGATCAATGGGACGCAGTCGGCAGCTGGAATG